>Ga0208874_1000073_pt1 | contig 35147 bp, 33 predicted proteins | sample CryBogCBH10Oct08_FD_184604 | JGI IMG/M metagenome (GOLD analysis project Ga0208874, IMG submission 184604) | Freshwater microbial communities from Crystal Bog, Wisconsin, USA - CBH10Oct08 (SPAdes) (version 2) | ecosystem: Environmental > Aquatic > Freshwater > Lake | place: Crystal Bog... | reverse complement strand
GCCGGCGGTAACGGCCGCCGTCTTTCAGGTAGTGGTCCGGTGGCATGTTCTCCCACTCACTTGCCAGCGACTGGAGGGCTCGGGTCGAAGTCCCCACCCATTGCGCCACGCCCTCGACGCTGAGCACGCCGTACCCCTTTTGGCTCAGCAAATGGCCAATCTCCGAAGCGGGGGTGTATTGGGGCGACAAAGACTTCATGAACTCGCAAAATCCTTGTAGCTCTTTTCTTCCACCAGTTCAGAACCCAAGGCCAAATTAATGGCCTTTTTCAATTGGGCGCGCTCGTCGTTGAGGCGGTAAACCTGACGGGCCAGATGAACGAAGGTTTCGCCAAAGGCCTGCTTGGCCTCTTGATCACGGAGTTCATCCTCGACCTGCCAAAGGCATTGATTCACTTTCAGTAAGTCGTTTTTAAGATCAAAAATGGCCGCAGGCAAGTCGGGGGTTGCTTGCACGATGGCCTCCAAAAGGCCCAGCTCTTTGCGCACATTCCCCAAAGCGGCGGGTCCGCTGATCTTGGCTTGTTTGATTTCCAAGATGGTGATTTTGTCGAGCAACTCGCCCCAAGAAATGGGAATCAAGGGCGTGGGGGTCTGGGGGCTTTGGACAGACATGGCTTCAGGCTTGGTTTTGGGGTGCGTTGTGAGAGTAAGGATGTGAGAGTGTCGGTTTTAAAAGGTTTTTTCAAGGGCTTAATGATCCGCAGCTGGTTGGTAAGACTTCAGCCAGCCCAAGCCGTCGTGGGTGGCGTTCGGCGCCATGCCGCGCTGGGGACGGTATTCACAGCCGATCCAGCCGTTCCAGCCCGAGCGGTTCGACAACTCGTCGATCACTTCAAACAAATGGCGGTAATTGACCTCACCCAAATCGGGTTCGTGGCGCGCGGGCACGCCTGCGATTTGCAAATGGCCCACACGACCACTGGGCAAATAACGGCGCAACTGCGTTTCCAAATCGCCCTCCATGATTTGACAATGGTAGAGGTCCATTTGCACTTTGAGGTTGGGGGCATTCAGCTGCTGAACCCACTCATGCGCTTGGGCTTGTTTGGACAAAAAATACCCTGGCATGTCTCGCTGGTTGAGGGGCTCAATGAGCACGTCCATGGGGTGGGCAGCGGCTTTTTCGGCGGCCCACTGCAGGTTGGCTAAGTAAGTGGCCCGCAGGTGTTCTTCAGCCAGGTGCGCCGGTTGAATGCCGGCCATCACGTGGATGCGGGGGCAATTCAGGGCCGCTGCATAGGCCAGCGCCAACTCAAAGCCTTGGCGAAATTCGGCCTCTCTGCCTGGCAAACAGGCAAGGCCGCGTTCACCCGCCTCCCAGTCGCCCGCTGGGGCATTGAACAGCACCTGCTGCAAGCCGTTGTCTTGCAAGCGCTGTTGGAGTTCATGGGCTGGATGTGCATACGGAAAGAGGGCTTCGACCGCCATGAAGCCATCTTCTGCGGCCGCTTGAAAGCGGTCCAGAAAAGGCAGCTCGTTGTAGAGCATCGTCAGATTGGCCGCGAATTGGGGCATAAAAAGGCGCGAAGAAACGAAGGGTTGAGTTAAATTTCAAAATTGTCAATGAGACGGGTGCCACCGAGCTTGGCCGCGCCCAACACCACCAGCGATTGCGCCGGTTCTTGGGCGGTTGGCGCTTGCAAGTCGACACGACGACGCACCGTTAAATAGTCGGGCTTCCAACCCCGATCCTGCAATTGGCTCATGAAGCTTTGCTCCAAAGCTTCCCGCTTTTCAGGCAAGGCTTGGCCCAAAGACAACGCACTTTGCGCCAAGCCACGCAACGCCAAAGAGAGTTGCAACGCCTCGGCGCGTTCCGCCTCGCTCAAGTACCCGTTGCGCGAACTCATGGCCAAGCCCTCGGCCGTGCGCTGGGTTTCACCTGCCAAGATGTCGATGGGCAAGGCAAACTGGCGCACCAATTGGCGAATCACCATGAGTTGCTGATAGTCCTTTTTGCCAAAAGCCGCCACCCCTTGCGCGTGGCCTGCAAACACGGCTTGAAAGAGCTTCATGACCACGGTGGCCACGCCCACAAAAAAACCAGGGCGGAATTGGCCTTCCAGAATGTCGGCCATGCGCGGGTCGGGGTGAACCTTGAAAGTTTGAGGCTCGGGGTAGAGGTCGGCTTCGCGCGGTGCAAACACCACGTCACAACCCGCCGCCTCCAGCTTGGCGCAGTCGGCCTCCCAAGTGCGTGGGTAACTGTCAAAGTCTTCGTGTGGCAGGAATTGAAGGCGGTTCACGAAGATGCTGGCCACCGCCACATCGCCTTCTGGTTTGGCCAACTTCAGCAAGGCCAAGTGACCGTCGTGCAAATTGCCCATCGTGGGCACAAAAGCGGGTTTTTCAAAGGCGCTCAAAGCAGCGCGTAATTCAGGCAAGGTGCGAACGATGTGCATAAAAAGAGGGGTGCTTGAATTACCAAGCGTGCAGCGTGTTGTCTGGAAATTGGCCTGTCTTAACGGCCTGAACATAGGCCTGCATGGCGGCTTGCACGCTGCCGGTATCGGTCATGAAGTTGCGAACAAATTTGGGGTTTTTGCCCAAGTTCACGCCCAGCATGTCGTGCATCACCAAGACCTGACCGGCCGTGCCGTTGCCAGCGCCAATCCCAATGGTGGCGCAGTGTTTGAGCTCTTGCGTCAACTCAGTGGCCAAGGCCGCGGGCACCATTTCAAGCACCAACATCGCTGCGCCAGCTTGTTCAAGGGCCAACGCCTGTTGACGCAAAGTGGCCGCGCTGTCGCCCTTGCCTTGAACGCGGTAACCGCCCAAGGCGTGCACGGTTTGCGGGGTTAGCCCCAGGTGCGCACAAACCGGAATACCGCGCTCAACCAAGAAGTGCACCACCTCCGTGGTCCAGCCGCCGCCCTCTAGCTTCACCATGTGGGCCCCTGCTTTCAGCAAGGCAGTCGCACTGCGCAAAGCTTGTTCACGGGATTCTTGGTAAGCGCCAAAGGGCAAGTCGCCAATCAGCCAAGCGGTGCCTTGAACGCGCCGCAACCCGCGTGAAACGCTCTCGGTGTGGTAGCACATGGTCTCCAAGGTGACGCCAACGGTGCTGTTCAAACCTTGGCAAACCATGCCCAAGGAATCCCCGACCAAGAGGCATTCCACGCCCGCCGAATCGGCCATTGCGGCAAAGGTGGCGTCGTAGGCCGTGAGCATGGTGATCTTCTCGCCACGGGCGTGCAACTCGGCCAAACGCGGCAAGCTGATGGGCTTGCGGCTGGCCGGCGCGCTGGCTGTGGGCAAGGTGCCGTAAGGACTGGCTGAAAGACTCGCCGAGGGGTTGAGATTGGGTGTGGTCATGCGGGCATTTTAAAGATCGACAAAAGGTACAAATTAGCGATGCTCGGGCTATTATTGACGGCTTATAAAAAGAGACAACATGTTTTTGAATCTCAAATCTGCATCCGATCCTGCAGCCAAGTCACTGAAGGCACAGACCCTGTTCGAGCCCATTTGGTTTGAATGGCTGGTGCTGCTGGGGCTTTTTATTTTTGCCTCTTGGCTCTTGGGCATTCAGGGGGTTTGGCAGTTGTTGCTGACCTCCGACCCCACCGGCATTACCGCGTTGATACTGGTTGTTTTCAGCGTCTCAACCTTGTGGTGCGGCGCCCGCAGCCGAGCGCTCAATCAGCAGCGCGCGCTTTGCCAAAAAGCCATTCAAATGCCCCCACAATGGCCGATCAAAAACCGCGTTCAAGCTTTGTTGGTGGCCGAGGGTTGGGCCGGTGAATATTGGCGAGCCCTTGCCAACAACCCGCACGAGAGCGCCACCGCCTTGGATGTGCTGGCCGAGCAAGCCCAGGGCCGGCACACGACGATGTGGTGGGTGAATGGGGTGCAACTCAAGCTGGGCCTGCTCGGAAAAGTGATCGGGTTTTCGATCTTGGCGATGCAAATTGGCCACATTCAAAATTTTGACCCTTCGCAATCGCAAGAGCTGTTGCGCAACTTGACCGGTGGACTGGGCGTCACCTTGTTGACGACCATGGTCGGGTTGGTCGGCAATATTTTGTTGGGTTTGCAACTGACTCGCTTAGACCGTTTTGCCGACGATTTGGTGCTTCAAATTCAGCGCCATGGTTTGAACATCACCCCCCAAAATGCGCAGCCGGCGTAAACCCCGCGAACCGGAGGTCGATCCTTTTTACGACATGTTGTTCAACATGTTGATCGCCTTCGTCTTTTGTTTCATCATTGCCTTGCTCGCCATGAACCCGGTCGCCAACAAAAATGGCGACATCCCTGCCAAGGCCGAGTTCATCATCACCTTGACGTGGCCCGACAACGACCCCAACGACCTGGACCTTTGGACTCAAGGCCCCTCGGGTGAAACAGTTTGGTTTCGCAACCGCGATGCTGACCTGATGCACTTGGACCGCGACGACCGCGGCAACGCCAACAACACCATCACCGTCAACGGCAAAACCATCGTCAACCCCTTGCGCCAAGAAGTGGTGACGGTGCGGGCCATCAACCCCGGCGAATACGTGGCCAACGTCAATTACTACGAAAACAAAGATGCCCCTGCCGACGAAACCAGCGATCACCCCCGCGCTGGGCAGCCCGTGGTGGCGACCTTGAGCGTGATCAAAGTGAACCCCAAAGCCGAGGTGGTTTTTTACGGACAAGCCACTCTGACGCACAAGGGCGAAGAAACCACCTTGGTGCGCTTCACCGTCGCGCCTGACGGCAGCGTGACCAACATCAACACCTTGCCCAAGTCCTTGGTCACCACTTTTTAAAAATATTTGCTGAAAGAACAGACATGACACTGCAATTTTCGGTCGCGATGGTTATCGTGGTTTTTCTCTCCGTTTTGGCTTTGCTGTTTTCGCATTGGCCGCGCTGGATCAAAGCCGTTTTGGCCGTGGGTTCCTTGGGCTTTTATTTCTTCGCCTTCAACGCCGTCGGCAGCTTGTTGGGTCAGCCCAGCACCGATGCCTTGCCACCCCGCTTTGTCATGGTGGCGGCATTTGTGGATGAGCCAAGGCCCAAGTTTGCCGGCGCCATTTACCTGTGGGTCACCCCCATCGAAGAAGGCCGCAACAACATGGAGCCCCGCGCCTTCAAGCTGCCCTACAGCCGCCCCATGCATGAACAAGTGGCCTCGGGCATGAAGAAGGGGCGCGACGGTGTGGCGCAAATGGGCACTGCCGAAGCGAGGTCTGGCACCGGCCACGCCCCCTCTTGGCTCAAGCCCGGCAATGACGAGCAGGAGATCAAAATTGCCGACTTGCCCACCCCTCAATTACCTGAAAAATAAGGGGCTGGCATGACACCAATTTTTAGTGGATGGCGGGCCCTCTTGTCTTTGAGCGCCCTGGCTGCCTTGACCGCCTTGACCGCCTGCGACAAACCCGCTCACGAGCACCCTTATTTCCCCTTGGCCGAAGGCCACAGCTGGACCTACGAAGTTTCGACCCAGTTTGACGATCCCGAAGGCCACACCGACATCACCCACACCACGTTGACCAACATGGGCGGCGAGCTATTGAACAACCAACCCAGCTGGCGTCGGCGCAGCACAGAAGGGGTCGAGTATTGGCTGCGCCAAGACGACAAAGGCCTGACCCGTGTGGCCACCCGATCGGCCTTGGACGCCCGCGCCACCTTGGACGCGGCCCCGCGCACGGTGATGCCCGATCCGTTGTTGGTCGGCGCGCATTGGGAAACCGACACCACCCTTTATTTTTTGCGTCGCCGCAGTGAACGCCCCGCAGAGTTTCGCTTGGTTGAAAAATACAAAGCCATTCCCATGACCTACACCGTCACCGATTTGAATCAAAAGGTGTCGACGCCGGCGGGCGATTTTGAAGGCTGCGCCTTGGTCAGCGGCCGCGCCGATGTGGTCATGTGGATCGAATCTGCAATGAGTTTTAAGCCGACCCCGGTGCTGACGCGCGAGTGGTATTGCCGGGGGGTTGGCTTGGTGCAATTGGAGCGTGAGGAACCCACCACGGCGCGGTTTTTCCAAGGGGGTTTTTTGCGCATGAAATTGACTGCTTGGCATTGATCATTTGGCCATTTTGATAACGTCTTTTTCGACTCTGACGCGGCCCTTACTGACTCTGACAGATGCCTTACTAAAGACCATTCAATTTTTGAATTATTTCATTCAAATCGACACAATTTAAGGGTTTGCGATAGCTGGGACTCCTGGTTTTCTCTAGAGAATTAACGCACTAACGGTTTGGTTGGGGGGCTGACTTGTCTTCCTGGTCGTTGGTTTTTTCTTTAGAAAATTTTGGAGACTTTATGAAGCTTTTGCTTAAAACCCTAGCTGTGGTCGCCGCCGTCGGCGCCACGTCTTTGGCCAGCGCTCAGAACTGGCCCATTTATGGTGGCGATTCGGGCAACACCCGTTTCAGCAATGCCAACCAAATCACGCCTGCCAACGTCAAAGACTTGCACGTGAAATGGGCCCTGCAATTGGGCACCAACCGCTCGCAAGAATCCAGCCCCATCATCATCGGCGACACGCTGTATGTGACCTCCTCTTTTGGTCCCAAGAACGTGTATGCCGTTAACGCCAAAACCGGCGATGTCAAATGGTCCTACTCGCCAGACATCCCAAAGGGTGTTGACCAATTCGCTTGCTGCGACGTGAACAGCCGCGGCGTGACCTATGCCAACGGCAAGATCTTCGTCGGCCGTTTGGACGCCAAGATGACCGCCCTCGATGCCGCTACCGGCAAAGAACTGTGGACCTCCACCGTGGTGGACTACACCGCCGGTTCCGTCATCACTTCGCCCCCCACTGCCGTCAAGAACCTGATCATCACTGGCTTCGGCGGTGGTGAATACGGCGTTCGCGGCGCGCTGGTGGCTTATGATCAAAACACCGGTAAAGAAGTTTGGCGCACCTACACCGTGCCCACTGGCAACGAAAAGAATGCCGACACCTGGAAGGGTGACTCGGGCAAAAACGGTGGCGGCGTGGCCTGGAACGTGGGCTCTTACGATCCCAAGTTGAACCTGGTTTACTACGGCACTTCAAACCCCAGCCCTTGGACCGCTGCTGTTCGCGGCAACGACACCTCCAATGTCGGCAAGTTCACCAACCTGTACACCGCTTCTGTGATCGCTTTGAACCCAGAAACCGGCAACATCGTTTGGCACTATCAATTCACCCCCCACGACGCTTGGGACTATGACGGCGTGAACGAATTGGTGTTTGCCGATCTGCCTTTCGGCGGCAAGACCGTTCCCACCATCATGCAAGCCAACCGCAATGGCTTCTTCTACGTGATTGACCGCGCCAACGGCAAACTGTTGTCGGCCAAGCAATTCGTGGACGGCGTGAACTGGGCCACCAGCATTGACCTGAAGACCGGCGCGCCCGTTGAAACCGCAGGCGACGTCAAGCGCCCTGGTTTGAAGCGCATGGCCAAAGACGTTTGCCCCAACTTGTTGGGCGGCAAAAACTGGATGCCCATGTCTTACAACCCCAAGGAAAACCTGGTGTTCATTCCTACGCTGAACCTGTGCATGGACATGGAAGGCGTTCAAGAAGAGTACAAACGCGGCCAGTTCTACTTGGGCGTGAACTTTGACTTGGGCAAAGCCGGTGCTGGCGGCCACTTGGGTGGCGTGAAGGCATGGGACCCCGTCAAGCAAAAAGAAGTTTGGTTCAACAAAGATCCTCTGCCCTACACCGGCGGCACCTCGACAACAGCCACTGGCTTGGTCTTCGGTGGCGACGTGACTGGCAAGTTCCGCGCCATGGACGCCAAGACCGGTAAGGTGCTGTGGCAATTCAACGCAGGTTCTGGCATCTCTGCTGCTCCTGTGACTTACACCATCGACGGCAAGCAATACGTCGCTGTGGTCACTGGCCGTACCCAATCGATCCCTGCTTTCTTGGGCTCCATCGGTGACAAGGTCGTGTCTGCCAGCCCTGAAGGCGGCACGATGTTTGTGTTCGCTTTGAACTGATCTGTTTCTAAACAGATTCAGATCTGAAAGCACTTTTCGTTATTTTGGTTAGTTAGGAGAAATGTATGTCCAAGTCGTTGAACGACTTATTCCGGTCAAATCACCAGCGTGCGATGGGTTCGATCAGTGGTTTGGTGGGCGCTTTGTTGCTCACCGCTGCTGCCCTGCCCGCGCAAGCTCAAGCACAAGCCGCATCGCCGACCCACCTGCGGGTCTGCTCGGATCCCGACAACTTGCCTTTCAGCAAGTCGGAAGGACCCGACAAAGGTTTGTACATTGATTTGGCTGAAAAGGTCGGGCAGCGATTGGGCATGCCGGTCGACTACGTTTGGTGGTTGACCTTCAATCAACGCCGCGCCATGCGCAACAGCATGGCCGGCTGCGATGCTTACTTCGCGCTGCCTGCAGACGCGGATTACAAAGTCAGGGGTTTGCTGAAAACCAGCTCTTTCCTGAATGTGAGTTATGCAGCGGTGAGCGCACCCGGTCAAAGCATCAACACTTTGAACGACCTCAAAAACAAACGCGTGGGCGTTTTGTTTGGCTCCCCTCCCCAAATTTTGTTGGCGGTGAATGAAGGTTTCAATGCGCAAACCTTCCGCACCCATGAACAAGCGTTTGAGGCCCTGAACAAGCATGAAATCGATGTGGCCCTGTTGTGGGGTCCGAGTGCGGGGTACGACAACGTCAAACAATTCAACAACCAGTGGCAAGTCACGCCGATCTCCGGCGAAGGCATGGGCGGACAAGTGGCCGTCGCCGTGCAAAAAGACCAGCCTGAGTTGAAAGAAAAAATCGATCAAGCTCTGAAAGATTTGCAACCCGAAATTGCCGCTTTGGCGAAAAAATATGGCTTCCCCAGCCAGTTGCCCGTGAACCTGTCTTCAGCCAACCGCGCCTCTGAGATGGGCAAAAACGGCGCTGCAGACCACGTGGTGGCTGTGACAAACAACAATGGGAACAACAGCAAGTTCATGCGCCAAGTGGCCGACACGCCTGCCAAGATCTCGGACGAGGCCTTGCAAGCCGCCAAATCGCGCTTCAACAACACCTGCTCCCATTGCCACGGCGCCAATGGTGCCAGCCCCATTTCTGAGCGCGACCTGCGCAAATTGAAATCGCGCTACAAAGACCAATGGCAAGAAGTGGCGTACACGACCATCACCAAAGGCCGCCCAGAATTGGGAATGCCGACTTGGGGTGGCGTCATTCCTGACGACGAAATTAAAAGCGTCATCCAATTCTTGGCCACGGTTCAGCGTTAAGCCGATCCGCCCCATTTTTTGAGTCACCCCCATCGGCAACGGTGGGGGTTTTTCATTTTTGACTTGGGGAATAATGCCTTATGCACAGCACGCCCCCCGACTTTTTCAGCGATACAGACCCCTTTCAAACGCCTTCGGTTGGCCCTTCTCCCTCGTCAGATTCGCCTTTGCTGAAGGGGCTGAACGACGAACAGCGTTTGGCGGTGACCTTGCCTTCTGAGTCGGCCTTGATTCTGGCCGGAGCAGGCTCTGGGAAAACACGGGTTTTGACCACGCGCATTGCCTGGCTACTGCAAACCGGTCAAATTTCGCCCGGCGGCGTGTTAGCGGTCACCTTCACCAACAAGGCCGCCAAAGAGATGATGACGCGCTTGAGCGCCATGCTGCCACTCAACGTGCGCGGCATGTGGATTGGCACCTTCCACGGGCTTTGCAACCGCTTCTTGCGTGCGCATTGGAAGCTGGCGAACCTGCCCCAAGGTTTTCAAATATTGGACACCCAAGACCAACTCTCGGCCATCAAGCGTTTGATGAAGCAGTTCAACATCGACGACGAGCGTTTTCCGGCCAAGCAACTGCAGTGGTTCATTGCGGCTTGCAAGGAAGACGCACAGCGGCCCGGTGACGTCGAAGTGCGCGACGCGGAAACCCGCAAAAAAGTCGAGATTTACCAGCTCTACGAAGAACAAAGCTTGCGCGAAGGTGTGGTCGATTTTGGTGAGTTGATGCTCAGAAGTTATGAACTGCTGCGCGACAACGCCCCCGTGCGAGCGCATTACCAACGCCGCTTTCGCCACATCCTGATCGACGAGTTTCAAGACACGAACAAGCTGCAATACGCTTGGATCAAGCTGCTCAGTGGACGGGGTGCTGATGACGTGGACTTGCAAAGCGGGAGCGCCGTACTGGCCGTCGGCGACGATGACCAAAGCATTTACGCCTTTCGCGGTGCGCGGGTTGGCAACATGGCCGACTTTGTTCGCGAATTCGGGGTGCGGCATCAAATCAAGTTGGAGCAAAACTACCGCTCTTACAGCAACATCCTTGACTCTGCGAATGAGCTGATCAGCCACAACCAAAAACGCTTGGGCAAAAACCTGCGCACCGATCAAGGGGCTGGCGAGCCCGTGCGTGTCTCCGAATCCCCCAGCGACTTTGCCGAAGCCAACTGGTTGATCGACGAAATCAAGCATTTGTTGCGCGACCAGGGTGCCGAGCCCGGCTACAAGCGCCAAGAAATTGCCGTGCTTTACCGCTCCAACGCACAAAGCCGGGTGGTCGAAACGGCCTTGTTCAATGCCGGCATTGCTTACCGCGTGTACGGCGGCTTGCGCTTTTTTGAGCGCGCTGAAATCAAGCACGCACTCGCTTATTTGCGCCTGATCGAAAACCCGCGCGACGACACCAGCTTTTTGCGCGTGGTGAACTTCCCCCCCCGTGGCATTGGGGCCCGTAGCTTGGAGCAACTCCAAGACTTGGCGCGTGAATCCGGCTGCGCCTTGCACGATGCGGTCAGTGCCCTGAGCGGCAAGGCCGGGACCAACATTGGCAGTTTTGTCGCCAAAATCGATATGCTGCGCGAACAAGCGGCGACCTTGACGCTGCGCGAAATTGTCGAGCTCGTGCTCGACCACAGCGGCTTGATCGAGCATTACCGAGCCGACCGCGAGGGGGCTGATCGCCTCGAAAATTTGGAAGAATTGGTCAACGCGGCACAAAGCTTTGTAAGCCTGGAAAGCTTTGGCCGAGAGGTTGATCACAACGCCAACCGTGAATTGGCCACTGAGTCGGCATCTGAAGTGAACGTCGAATTCGAGACGGGCGAAACCCTCTCACCTTTGGCCGAGTTCTTGTCCCACGCGTCGCTCGAAGCGGGCGACAACCAAGCCCAAGCCGGCCAAGACGCGGTGCAACTGATGACCGTCCACGCAGCCAAGGGGCTGGAATTTGACGCCGTCTTCATCACCGGACTGGAAGAAGGTTTGTTCCCGCACGAGAACGCCATGAGCGACCACGACGGCCTCGAAGAAGAACGCCGCTTGATGTACGTGGCCATTACCCGCGCCCGCAAACGCCTCTATTTGAGCTTTTCGCAAACCCGCATGTTGCATGGCCAAACGCGCTACAACATCCGCAGTCGATTCTTAGAAGAATTGCCCGAAAGCGCCTTAAAGTGGTTGACACCCAAGCATGGCGGCTTGCCCAAAACGCACGAGTGGTCGCCGTCGAGCTTCAATGACATTTTCAGCAAACCCAGCGAAAAGTTCCAAGAACCCTTGATCGAAAAGGCCAACGCCGCCCAACCCATTCGCGCCAAGATGAAGGTCTTTCACAACAAGTTTGGAGAAGGCGTGGTGGTGACTGTAGAAGGCAGCGGCACCGATGCGCGGGCCCAGGTCAGCTTTGCCCGCCACGGCGTGAAGTGGTTGGCCCTGAGTGTGGCCAAGCTGACGCCTATTTAAAGCCAATTTAAAGGGGTCATTTCAGCTCGCCTCATCGGAACCGAGCGTGTCGACCGTCACATCCACCAAGCTTCCGCCAAAGCAAGCGCGGAAAGTAAACACCAAGGAAGTGGTGAACATGGCCAGCGCGATCAAGGCCAGGCCCATCACCAAGCCGGTCCCGAGATTCGATTCCAACGCATCACCCAGCAAACTGGCCATGAGCAAACAGCTGCTCATGAGCGCGGTCCACAGAACGCCAAAAACGGCGAACGCCCCTTTGTTTCGCCAGCAGGCCATCCAACTGAAAAACAGACTTTTGACCGGCGGCACATGGCCCCAGTGCACCAAGGCCGGCGCGTGCCAAAACAAGAGCTGCAGCAAAAAAGAACCCGCCGTAAAAAGTGCCAAGGGGGCCAGCATGGGGGCGTTTTGCAAGGCGGGCGTGTTCAAGTCGCTGCCGACCAAATACAGTTTGGCGAAGGCCCCGCCGTCGATCAAAACAGTCAAGCCCAACAAGCACAAAAAACCGGCGGCGTAGATCAAACCCAAGGTCAACATGTCGCGTTTTCGTTGCTGCCCGACACGCCACGCGGTCAAGAGCACCGTGGGCATGGGGAAACGGCCTTGGGCGGCTTCGTGGCTCGCGGCCATCATGCCCAGGGAGGCGCCCGGTATCAGCACCAGCGACAGCAGTCCGCCCACATAAGGCACCAGTGACAGCAGGGAAACGAGTGACATGAACATGAAGAACAAGCCCGTCAACGCCAGCGGTTGTTTGAAAAAAGTGCGAATGCCTTCACGCACCCATTGCATGCCGGCTCGAGGGGGGACTAAATTAAGTTTCATGCAGGCCGCCAGGGGCGTTGCACCCGCTCTTTTAAGACCCGCTCAAAATGCGTGGGATCGTGCGGTTTGAGCAAGCTCGCTTCGCGCGGCAGGTAAAAGTCCCACAAGCGTGAAATCCAGAACCGCAGGGCCGCGGCCCGCAACAGCGAGGGAAACAAAGCGTGTTCAGCGGCGGTGAAGGGCCGCACCGCTTGGTAGGCTTTTGTGAGTGCATTGGCGCGGACTTCATCGAGCTGGCCAGCGCTCAAATCAATGCACCAATCGTTCAGGCACACCGCCACGTCAAAAAGCCAGGTGTCGCAACCGGCAAAGTAAAAATCGAAAAATCCAGTGAGCTGTTCGCCCTCAAACATCACGTTGTCTCGGAACAAATCCGCATGAACGGGCCCCTTGGGCAGGGCTTGGTATTCGGGCGATGCAGCCAAGTGGTTTTGCCAAGCCAGCTCGGTTTGCAGCAAGGTGCTTTGAGCGGCGTCTAAAAAAGGGAGCACCGAAGGGGTGGTGTCGTTCCACCAGGCCAGACCCCGCAAATTGGGCTGTTCACGGCCATAGTCTTGGCCCGCCAAGTGCATGCGGGCCAGCATGTCACCCACGGCGGCGCAATGAACGGGACCCGGTTGCAGCTGGCTTTTGCCGGCCAATTTGTTGACCACGGTCGCGGGTTTGCCGTTGATGTGGAGCCATAAATCACCATAGGCATTGGGTTGCGGGTCGGGCACCGGAATGCCCGCTTGCGCCAAATGCTTCATCAAAAATAAGTAAAAAGGCAGTTGTTCGGCCTCAAGACGCTCGAACAAGGTCAAGACGTAGTGGGCTTCAGGGTGGTCCGAATGGTCTGGCTGCGTACTCAGAAAGTAATTGGTGTTTTCAATGCCACCCTCAATGCCCCGAAGTTGCGTGACCGTGCCCAACCCCAGCGTGTTGGCAATTTGTTGAGCTTGTGCGGGGGTGACTTCGGTAAAAACGGCCATGTTCAAAAATCAAACAAATTCCAGCGTCTCGCGCCCAAGGGGGCTGAATTCATGCTTCGCTCCACCGGGTGGCTGTGCGAGCCGTCGGTGGTTTGCACTTCGTAGGGAGGCAGCCCCCCTTTGGGGCTGACGTTGATCGATTGGGTGACGCCGCCGTAACGCACCTCTTCAATGCGGCTGCCGTCACCCTCTAGGGTGATCAGCAACAGGGTTTGGTCGCCGGGCAACACCGCTGGGGTGCGAACCTCTTGAGTTCGAAGTTCTGTAGAACCCGTGCTGGGTTGTTTTTCTGCGGGTTCGGCCGCCCAAAGGGGGCCTGTTGAGGGCGCCATGAAAGCCAAGGCCACCCCCAACAGCCAAGCTGAAAAGGGGGCTAAAAGCAGGCGAAGCAACCGGTTCATAAAAGCATTGTAGGCAATGCACAATGTCGGTATGTCTGAGACCACTTTTTTACTCGTAGACGGTTCCAGTTACCTCTACCGTGCTTATCACGCCATGCCCGACTTGCGGGCCGTTCCAGGCGACCCCAGCAGCCAAGCCACAGGCGCCATTCGCGGCATGATCAACATGCTGCAAAGCCTCAAAAAGGAAGTGCCGGCTTCTTATGCCGTGTGCGTGTTCGACGCCAAAGGCCCGACCTTTCGCGACGACATTTACCCTGAGTACAAAGCCCATCGCTCGCCCATGCCCGACGATCTGCGCGCTCAAATTGAGCCCATCCATGAGGTGGTTCGGCTCCTGGGCTGGACGGTGTTGGATGTCCCCGGCGTCGAAGCCGACGATGTGATTGGCACCTTGGCCAAGCGCGGCGAACAGGCCGGCTTGAAGGTCATCGTCTCCAGCGGCGACAAAGATTTGTCTCAACTCGTCACGCCAAACATCACCATCATCGACACCATGAATGGCAAAAAACGCGATGTGGCGGGCGTGACCACTGAATTCGGCGTGCCGCCCCACTTGATGATCGATTACCAAACCTTGGTGGGCGACCCGGTCGACAACGTGCCGGGCGTCACCAAAGTGGGGCCCAAAACCGCGGCCAAATGGTTGATGGAATATGGCAGCTTGGCGGCGCTGATGGCCCGCGCCGATGAGATCAAAGGCGTCGCGGGCGAGAACCTGCGTGCCGCGCGCGATTGGCTGCCCGTGGGCCGCAGCCTGGTGACGATCAAGACCGATTGCGATTTGGCCGCCTGGGTGCCAGGCTGGGGCAGCGCCGAGCCCGCCGCCATGCAGCCCTTTTTGGAACTGGCCTTCACGGAGCCCAAAAACGACGCCTTGCGTGATTTTTACGAAAAAATGGGCTTCAAGGGCCTGGCCAAAGCGCTGGGCGGTTCGGGTCTGGGAGGGGCCCCTGGCAAAGCCGAGAAAGGTGACTTGACCGGCCATGTCACGGGCGACTTGTTTAGCGACCCCTCTGATGCCGAAGCCGAAGCCCCGAAGGTCGGCGCCCCTGCCCATTTGAACTACGAAACGCTGACCGACTGGCCCAGTCTGGACCGCTGGTTGGCCAAAATCGAAGCCGCCGAGTTGACCGCCATCGACACCGAAACCACGTCCTTGGACGCCATGCAAGCGCGCATCGTCGGCATCAGCTTGAGTGTGGTGGTGGGCGAATCGGCCTACATCCCATTGGCGCACACCTCGGTCGATGGCCCCGCCCAATTGCCCCTGGACGACGTGCTGGCGAAACTCAAACCTTGGCTGGAGAACCCCGCCGCCAAAAAACTCGGCCAACACATCAAATACGACCGCCATGTTTTCGCCAACCACGGCATCGAGGTTCAAGGCTACGCGCACGACACAATGCTAGAGAGCTACGTTTTAGAGGTGCACAAGCCCCATAATTTGGCCAGCTTGGCCGAGCGCCATTTGGGTCGCAAGGGCCTGAGCTTTGAAGATTTGTGCGGCAAAGGGGTGCACCAAATTCCGATCAGCCAAGTGCCCATCGACAAAGTGGCCGTGTATGCCTGCGAAGACGCCGACATGACGCTGCATGTGCACGAGGTGTTGTGGCCCAAGATCCAAGCCATTCCTTCGTTGAGGCACGTGTATGACTTGGAGATTGAGAGCAGCGAGGCACTTTTCCGGATTGAGCGCAACGGCGTCTTGATCGACGCGCCGACCTTGCAACAGCAAAGCCACGAGTTGGGCCAACGCCTGCTGCAACTTGAAACCGACGCCTATGAGATCGCCGGTCAGCCCTTCAACTTGGCCAGCCCCAAACAATTGGGTGAAATCTTTTTTGACAAGCTGGGCTTGCCCGTCATCAAAAAAACCGCCACCGGCGCGCGCAGCACCGACGAAGAAGTGCTTGAAAAACTGGCCGAAGACTATCCGCTGCCCGCGAAAATTCTTGAGTACCGCGGTCTCGCCAAACTGAAGGGCACCTACACCGACAAATTGGCGCAAATGGCCTACCCCGGCGATGGCCGGGTCCACACGAATTACGCGCAGTCGGTCGCGGTGACGGGCCGCTTGTCGAGCAACGACCCCAACTTGCAAAACATCCCCATCCGCACGGTCGAAGGCCGCCGCGTGCGAGAAGCCTTTGTAGCCGGTCCCGGCAACCTGATTGCCAGCGCCGACTACTCACAAATCGAGTTGCGCATCATGGCCCACTTGAGCGATGACCCCGCTTTGTTGCGCGCCTTCCATGAAGGGTTGGACGTGCACCGGGCCACCGCGGCCGAGGTCTTCGGCGTGCCTTTGGACCAAGTCAGCAGCGAGCAACGTCGCTACGCCAAGACCATTAACTTCGGTTTGATTTACGGCATGAGCGCCTTTGGCCTGGCCAAGAGTTTGGGCATCGACACCAAGGCGGCGGCGGCCTACATCGACCGCTATTTCCAGCGCTACCCCGGGGTGCGCCATTACATGGACCAAACCCGCGCCAGCGCCAAGGCCAAAGGCTATGTTGAAACCGTGATGGGGCGTCGGCTTTACCTGCCCGAAATCAATTCCCCTAACGGCCCGCGCCGCTCTGGAGCCGAGCGTGCCGCCATCAACGCGCCCATGCAAGGCACGGCGGCCGACCTCATCAAGCTCAGCATGGTGGCTGTGCAGCGCGCCTTGGACGAACACAACCAGGCCTTGGGGAGAAACCAAGGCCCCAGCGCTGTGAAAATGATCATGCAGGTGCACGATGAATTGGTCTTTGAAGTGCCAGCCGATCAAGTGGATTGGCTGAAAACCACCGTGCCCGCCTTGATGGCCGGCGTGGCCGATTTGAAAGTGCCGCTGCTGGCCGAAATGGGCGTTGGCCCCAACTGGGAACAGGCGCATTGAGCATGACCCCATTGAGCCAAACGCTTTGGACCGTTTTAGAAATAGCCTTGGCCACTTTGGCCGCCGGGGTAGGCAGCGTTTGGTTGGCCGCGGTCTTGATGCGGTGGACCGAGCAAGCCACCGATCAGCGTGACGCCAGAAGCCAAAGTCTGCTGAGCTTGTCGGCCGGTGCCTTGTTGGCCACGGCCTTCATGCACCTGCTGCCCGAAGCCTTTGAAGCGGGCCCCTCCCCGAGCATTTTGTTTGCGTGTTTGCTGGGGGGGTTGCTGTTTTTCTTTTTGCTCGACAAAGCCGAGTTGTGGCACCACGGGCATGAGCATGGCGGGCAACACGCCCATGGCGGACACGAGCATGGCGGCCAACACGCCCATGACCACCCCACCACGCACCAGAGCACGGGTGGCTGGGCGGTGTTGACTGGCGACAGCCTGCACAGTTTTGGCGACGGGGTCTTGATTGCCTCGGCTTTTTTGGCCAATGGCCGATTGGGGTGGCTCGCCGCCTTGGCCGTTTTGGCGCACGAAGTGCCGCACCACATGGGCGATTTGGTGGTCTTACGCCAGTCCAGCGACTCACGCCAATGGGCGCTCATCAAAGTGTCCTTGGCGGGGGCGGTGACCGTCTTGGGGGGCTGCCTGGGGTATTTTCTAGTGGGCTATTTTGAAGGCGCTTTGCCTTACTTTTTAACCATCGCTGCGAGCAGTTTCGTCTATGTGGCTTTGGCGGATTTGGTGCCCCAATTGCAAAAACCTTTGTCGGCCAAAGAAACCCTGATCCAAGTGGCTTGGTTGTTGGCGGGCTTGGTTTTGGTGACGCTCTTTTCGATGTTGTAAGGCTTGCTTCTGGCTCTTTTAAGCTGTTCGATAATTCACCATGCTCTATCAAATCATCTCTTATGTTCTTGAAACAGTCGCGGCCGTCGTGGCCGGCGCCTGTTTGTTGCGCGCCTTCATGCAATATTGCCGAGCGCCCTTCAGCAACCCGATCGGTGAAATGGTGTTCGCACTGAGTAATTGGTTGGTGCTGCCTTTGCGAAAAACGATGGGGCAAATCAAAGGCGCAGGGAAAGGACTGGGGGGCTTGGATGGACCCAGTGTCATTGCCGCTTATTTGATTGAATTGGCCCACGCTGTCTTGCTATGGGTGTTGGCCGGTGCGAATCACCAACTGGCCCCGCTGGGGGATGTGCCGGTTTTTGCGCTGTTTGCTTTGGGCCGTTTGGCCTTGTCTGGGTTGACGGGTTTGGTGATGTTTTACGTCATCTTGTCTTGGCTCAACCCCGCCAGTCAGGCTTTCGGCTTGTTGTCACGCTTGGTCGAGCCGTTGCTCGAACCCATTCGTCGGGTCGTTCCGTTGTTCGGTCAAATCGACTTGTCGCCCTTCGTGGTGTTCGTGCTCTTGAACATCGCCTCGATGGTCTGGGCAGGCCTGCAAAACGCCGTGGTGCAGGCCCTGTCCCTTTAATGGGCCTTTACTGACCTTTATTGAACCGCGTCAGCGGGTTGTCGTTGCAACATGGCCAACGCGCTGGCGATGATTTTGCGCAGTTCACGGCGGTCAGCAATGAAATCAACCGCCCCCTTGGTCTGCAAGAACTCGGCACGCTGGAAACCTTCAGGCAAGGTCACGCGCACGGTGGATTCAATCACACGGGGGCCGGCGAAGCCAATCAGGGCCTTGGGTTCGGCCACCACGATATCGCCCAAAAAGGCAAAGCCAGCGCTCACACCGCCCATCGTGGGGTCGGTCAGCACGCTGATGTAGGGCAAGCCTTTTTTCGCCAAGCGGGTCAAGGCGGCATTGGTTTTGGCCATCTGCATCAACGACAACAGGCCTTCTTGCATGCGCGCACCGCCGGTTGCCGTGAAGCAAACAAAGGGCACTTTTTGTTCGATGGCGTTTTCGACACCGCGCACAAAACGCTCGCCAACCACCGAGCCCATGCTGCCGCCCATGAAGTCGAATTCAAAGCAAGCTGCCACCAGATTGATGCTGTGGACCGAGCCCCCCATGACGACCAAGGCATCGGTTTCACCGGTGTTTTCCAGGGCCTCTTTCAAGCGCTCGGGGTATTTGCGGCTGTCCTTGAACTTGAGGGCGTCAACCGGAATCACTTCTTGGCCGATTTCATAGCGGCCTTCGGCGTCCAGGAACGCGTTTAGACGAGCCCGGGCACCGATGCGGTGGTGGTGCGAGCAGTTGGGGCAGACGTTTTGATTTTGTTCCAGGTCGGCGTTGTACAAAACACTTTCGCAGCTGGGGCATTTGATCCAAAGGCCTTCGGGCACGCTGCGGCGGTCGGCCGGGTCGGTGTGCTGGATTTTGGCGGGGAGTAGTTTTTCGAGCCAACTCATGTTCGTCTCCTTCAAAAATTAACGGGCTTCATCCAGCGCAGTGCGGATGCCGCTCAAAAAGGCGTGGCACTCGGCGATGGCTTGGGCGCGGGGTAAGTCGTCGATCAATTGAATGATTTTGCTGCCAATCACCACCGCATCGGCAACGCGAGAGACCGCCACGGCCGTTTGCGCATCGCGAATACCAAAGCCCACGCCCACTGGAATGTGCACGTGTTGGCGAATTTTGGGCAAGGCGGCTTCAACGGCGTCGGTGTCCAAATGGCCCGCGCCCGTCACGCCTTTGAGCGAAACGTAATAAACATAGCCCGAGGCCACAGCGGCCACTTGCTGCATGCGCTCTTCGGTGCTGGTGGGGGCCAACAAGAAAATCAAGTCCATGTCGACGGCCTTGAGCTTGGCGGCGAATTCAGCGCATTCTTCAGGCGGGTAATCGACAATCAAAACGCCGTCGACACCGGCAGCGGCGGCGTCGGACACAAAGCCTTTACCAGCCAGATTGCCGTGTTTTTGATCATAGCGCTCCACCGGATTGGCGTAGCCCATCAAGACAATCGGTGTCACCGAATCTTGGCTGCGAAAGGCCTTCACCATCTCCAGCACCTCAAACAGGCCAATCCCGAAAGACAAGGCCTTTTCGCCGGCGCGTTGAATCACGGGGCCGTCGGCCATGGGGTCAGAAAAAGGCACCCCCAGCTCGATGATGTCGGCGCCGGCCTGCACCATCGCGTGCATCAAATCCGGGGTGATGTCGGCCTGCGGAAAACCAGCGGTGACATAAGGAATCAGGGCTTTGCGGCCTTGGCTTTTGAGCTCGGCCATCTTGGCTTGAATTCGGCTCATAGGCCCCCCTTCACGCTTTGACCGCGGCAGCTGGGGCGGCAGAAAAATTCGGCATTCGACAAGTCGGCCACGGTGCCAATGTCTTTGTCACCCCGCCCCGAAAGGTTGACCAAGATCGACTGATCGGAGCGCATGGTTTTGGCCAGCTTCATGGCGTAGGCCACGGCGTGGCTCGATTCCAGCGCCGGGATGATGCCTTCGGTGCGGCACAAATAGTGGAAGGCTTCCAAGGCTTCTTTGTCGGTGCAGCCGACGTATTCAGCGCGGCCGATGTCCTTCAAGAAGGCGTGCTCAGGGCCAACGCCAGGGTAATCCAAGCCCGCGCTGATGCTGTGCGTTTCAGTGATTTGGCCGTTGTCGTCTTGCAAGATGTAGGTGCGGTTGCCGTGCAACACGCCGGGGCTGCCGCGTTGCAGCGAGGCCGAGTGCTTGCCACTGTCCAGCCCTTCGCCAGTGGCTTCGACGCCAATCAGGCGGGTGTTTTCATAGGGAATATAGGGATAAAAAATACCCATGGCATTCGAACCACCTCCGACGCAGGCCAACACCGCATCGGGCTGTTTGGGGGCCATGCCAATTTCTTCTTGAATCAAGGGCATTTGCGTCAGGCACTCTTCGCCAATCACGCTTTGGAAGTCGCGCACCATCATTGGGTAAGGGTGGGGTCCGGCCACAGTGCCAATGATGTAGAAGGTGTTTTCGACGTTGGTGACCCAGTCGCGCATGGCTTCGTTCAGCGCGTCTTTCAGCGTTTTACTGCCTGAATCCACCGGCACCACTTTGGCGCCCAACAAGTGCATGCGGTAAACGTTGGGGCTTTGACGCTTGACGTCTTCGCTGCCCATGTAAACCACGCATTCCAAGCCGTAGCGCGCGCAAATGGTGGCCGTGGCAACGCCGTGTTGGCCCGCGCCCGTTTCGGCAATGATGCGCGGCTTGCCCATGCGCTTGGCGAGCATGGCTTGGCCGATGGTGTTGTTGACCTTGTGCGCACCGGTGTGGTTCAAGTCTTCGCGCTTCAAAAAGATTTGCGCGCCGCCCATTTCACGGCTCATGCGGGCCGCGTGATAAACCGGCGAGGGGCGACCCACAAAGTGGGCCAACTCATAGCGGAACTCGCGCTGAAACTCGGGGTCGTGCTGGTACTTGGCGTAAGCCGCTTTGAGCTCTTCCAGCGCGTGCGTCAAGGTTTCGCTGGCGAAGCTACCGCCATAAATGCCAAAGTGACCGCTGAGATCGGGTTGGTGGTATTCAAACATAGGCGCCTTCAGGATGCAGGTCGGCGGCCCGAACGGCCGCCATGAATTCAAAAATCTTCTCCGCCGACTTGATGCCTTTGCTGACCTCAACGCCAGAGCTCACATCAACAGCCAGCGAATGGCCACGGCCTTTCAAGGCTCGGATGCCATCGCCCACATTGCCGGGGTGGAGCCCACCCGACAAAATCAGGTGAGCGGGCACTTTCGCCGGCAACGCAGACCAATCAAATGCATGGCCAGCGCCCCCAAAACCGTCCACCAAAGCGTCGAGCAAGATGCCGCTGGCACGGGGATAACTGGCCACAAATTTTACTAGGTCAAAAGACCCGGCGTTCTCTCGGGGAATGCGGGCTGCCTTGAGGTAGGGTCGGCCGGCGCTGGCCGCCCAACACAAACTTTCGCTTTCATCCCCATGAAACTGCAGCAGGGCCCCCGGAATTTGAGCTGCTATGGCCTGTACCTCGGCGGGCTCTGGATTCACAAAAAGCAGCACCGGTGTCACAAAGGCCGGCAGGCGCCGGGCCAAAGCGGCGGCACGTTCAGGCGGGACGTAGCGGGGACTTTGGGGGTAAAAAACGAAGCCAAGCGCATCCGCGCCGGCCTGCACAGCGGCGTCCACGTCTTGCTCTCGGGTCAGGCCGCAAATTTTGACGCGGGTGCGGGCGGCGGTGTTCACGGTGGGGTCAGCGGGGCTCATGGCAGCCAATCATAAGCAGGCGTTCGGGTGGGCAAGTCCAGATGGGCCCATTCGGGGCCATAAATCGGGCCCGCAAAGTACAAACCATCGGGAGAAAAGGTCGGGGCAGCGACTTTTCGGCTGCGCGCCTCCAGCACGTTTTTGGCCCATTCGGGGGGCTGAACTTCTTGGCCAATGGCCAGCAAGGTGCCCATGAGGTTGCGGATCATGTGGTGCAAAAAGGCATCGGCTTCAAATTCAAAACGCCAATAAGCCCCCCGCCTGCTGATGTCCAGGCGTCTCAGGGTTTTGATGGGCGACAAGGCTTGGCATTCCGAGGCCCTGAATGACGAAAAATCATGCGTGCCCAGCCAGTGGGCTTTGGCGCTCTGCATGGCGTCTGGGTTCAAGGGCCTGAACACCCAGCCGACATGGCCCCATTCCAAGCTGGGGCGTACCGGGGCGCACAACAGCGAGTACACATAATGCCGGCCCACCGCAGAGCCTCGGGCGTGAAAGGTCTGTGGCACCCGCCGCGCCCAAGCCACCGAGATGTCCTTGGGCAACAAAGCATTCAGGCCGCGCACCCAAGAAGTCTCGGGGCGGTCGACATGGGTGTCGAAGTGAACCACTTGCATGAGGCCGTGGACGCCAGAGTCGGTTCGGCCCGCGCACAGGGTCGTTACTTTGGCGTTGACGAACTGCGCCAAGGCCCTCTCAAGGGCATCTTGCAAGGTGGGTTGATCGCGTTGGCTCTGCCAACCGGCGTAGTGAGTGCCCTTGAAACTCAAGCCCAGGGCGATTCGAATCGGCGGGCGCTCGTTCGGCAAATCAGACATGGTTCAGCCCCGTCATGCCGCTCAATCCTTCAGGTCCAAGGAGATGTCGGGCATTTTCTGAAGGGGCAGCGCCAAGCCCTCGGGCGGGGTGGAAGGCGAGGTGGTGTCCAATTCAAAATCGTCGTCGTTGAAATCAACCGCCTCATCGCTTTCGACTTTTTCGTCGCTGACTTCTGAATCGCCCCCCCACCCACTCAAACCCTGCAGCCCACTGCCGTGGGTTCGAAGTGCATAGATTTCAAGCAACTTGGCTTGGGCTGTCAACAAGGTGGGGTTGTTGCGCAAGGTCGTTTTCAAGAATGCCTCGGCCTGATCGAGTTGGCCCGCATCGATCAATTGCTGGGCCATTTGGAGCGGCTTGTCGGCGTCCCAATCAAAGTCATGAAGCGGGAACGGCGTCCCTTCTTTTTGAGCAAGCCCATCGTCGGCATCGGGGTCATCACCCCACTCTTCTCTTGCATGACGACGTCGATAGGCCCACCAGCCTCCATACCCCAATAAAAGGGCCAACAAAAGGGCCAGTGAGGCAGCGCCAGCGGCCATCAGCCAAGGACGGGACCCCCCAGGTTCTGTGGGTTTAACGACGGGCGCATCGATCGACAGCACCGGTTCGGAAGCGGGTTCTTTGGCGGGAGCGGCCGCCGGCGCCGGTTTGGACGCTTGGAGTTCATTCAACTCGCCCAAGGTTTTCTTCAACTCTGCCAATCGCTCGGCTTGGGCCTTGGCTTGTTTGGCTTGCGCCAGCAAGGCTTCTTGGGCGTTCTTCTCTGCTTGACTCAAGGTCAGCTTGTCATTGGGTGCCTCGGCCAACTGGGCTTCTGGGGGTGGCGCCTGAATGCGGCCCGAAGCGCTGCGGCCTGGGGCCTGCAACTCAAGCTGTAAGCCATTTTTGGCCGGTAGTTTGAGGGCGTTCTTGGCCATCGCACTGCGGTAAGCGTCGAAAGCCTCGCTTTGTTCGACCTGCCATTGATGGGCTTCAGCGGGTGAGGTGGCCAAGATTTTCGACGCCTCTGGAAGGTCCAAAATGACGCCAGCGCGCATGCGGTTGGGGTTGCCTTCGACGAAAGCGGCGGGGTTTTCTTGCACCAAAGCCAACAAGGCTTGCTCGACGCTGGCCGAGGTGGGTTTGATTTTTTTCGCCAAAGCGCCCGCGGTGTCACCGGCTTGGGTTTCAAGGGTCTTTCGTTGAGCGGCCAAGGGCTCGGTGGCGACGGGTTTCACGGGAGGGGTCGCCGATCCGGCAGGGCTCGAACTGGCGGGATTCACCTTCGTCTGGGCCTCTGCCGACTCGCTGGTGCGGGCGTTATCCGGTGTCGGCAGCAACATCAAATAGTCGCGAACCAGCCGACCTGATCGCCATTTGAGGTCCAGCACGACGCCAATCAGCGGCTCTTTGATTTCTTGGCTGCTTTTCAAGCTCAGGTAAGGCTCACCGCCTGGGCGACGCAACAGCTCAATTTGAATGCCATGGTCAAGAGAGGGGTAGGCCACGCCAGGCGTTTGAAAGAGACTGGGCTCTGAAATGCTCAGTTGCAACGTGGCCGACTCAGCGGGCGTCAAAACCGGAACCGCCACCTCGGCCCTTAGCGGCTCTCCGAGCGAGGAGAGAACCTCCAACTTGCCGAGCTGCAAGGCACTGGCACTCAGTGGGCAAATTGCCAGAGGCAGCGTGAGAAAAAGAGCGGACAGTCCCCCCTGCAGGTGCTGTCTGAAAATGGAGTGGCGCATAACCCACCGATTGTCGGTGAGGCCTCGTTTTTCGGCAAGTGCAAAGAAGCCAGAAAAACGGGGGAAGACCCGTTTCAACCCATCGATTAAGGCGGGGTATTTTGTTGAATGCTTTTCAAGTCCTTGGCGGTTTTTTGTAATTCAAGCCAACGCGCTTTTTGCGCCTGTTCTTGCTTGGCTTTGGCGAGTTGAGAGGCAGCGACTTCATCCGATTTGGCGCTCGACGCGGCCGCCCTGCTGAGGGTCAAACTGTCCGGGTGGGCGTTTTGACTGGGTTGGTTTGAAGTCACTCGGTTTTTGCGGCTCGACTCCCGAAATTCAGCAAACGCTTGGTGGTCTTGCTGAATCACCTGGTTGGCCTGCTCGGCAGCGACCTGGTTGACTTCATCCACATTGGGCACAGACAAGCTGACGCCGGCGCGCAAGCGATTCACATTGCCGTTGACAAAGGCGCCTGCATTTTTGTCTTTCAAAGCCACCAGAACCTGGTTCAAACTGGTGTGGGGCGGTCGAATTTTCAAAGCAATGGCGCTGGCACTTTGTCCGGGTTGAACCACCCAATCGGCAATAAGCGGTGGATTGAGCAAGAGCACATAGTCGCGCCTGAGTTCGCCAAAGCCCCAATGCAGCCGCAAGTCCAACAGCGCCACGTCAGCCATCAGGGCTTGTGTGCCCTCGATCCTCAATAGGAGCTGCCGGTTTTGTGGATTTTGGGGGTTCTGAAAGGCTTCCCCGGGTTCGCCGGCTTGGGGAGCTACTTTTGGTGAGAGGGCGTCTGATTTTGGGCTGTCCATCCAAAAGGTGCGCAGCAGGACCTTGGGGGGTGTGGGGCTGTCAGAGGCGACTTTTTGGGAAGAACCCCAAGCAACGACACTGAGTTTTGAAAACTCGGCAGGCGACACGTCGTTGACTTCTAAAACGGCAAGAAAAGGCTCGTTTTGATGGGACAACACCAACATGCCACCCAAGGCGGTGGCCTCGGCTGGGCGGCTCACCATCAAAAACAAAATCAAGGCCGTTGAGCACAGGCCACAGGGACTGACTCTTAAATTGACGCTGCGATTCATGGGGCGCAATGAACGAATCATGCGCCCCATTGTTCTCCCAAATCAAGCGTCGAGGAGGATCCGCAACATGCGGCGCAGGGGTTCGGCAGCGCCCCACAACAACTGGTCGCCCACTGTGAAAGCGCCCACATACTCCGGCCCCATGGCCAATTTGCGGATACGACCAACGGGGATCGTCAAGGTGCCAGTGGTGGCCACGGGCGTCAAGTCTTTCAGCGTGGCCTCGCGGGTGTTGGGCACCACTTTGACCCAAGGGTTATCGGCCGCAATCAGGGCCTCGATGTCGGCCACGGGCACGTCTTTCTTCAGCTTGAAGGTCAGGGCTTGGCTGTGGCAACGCATCGCGCCGATGCGAACACAGAAACCGTCCACAGGAATGGCGGCGCTGTTGAAGCCTTCACCGATGCCCAAAATCTTGTTGGTCTCGGCCATGCCCTTCCACTCTTCTTTGCTCATGCCGTTGCCCAGGTCTTTGTCGATCCAAGGAATCAGCGAGCCGCCCAAGGGCACGCCAAAGTTGGCGGTCTCAGCAGCGCTCAAAGTCCGTTGTTTGGCGATGATTTGACGGTCAATTTCGAGGATGGCACTCTTGGGGTCGTCCAGCAGGTTCTTGACTTCGGCGTTCAAGGTGCCGAATTGGGTCAACAGTTCGCGCATGTGCTGGGCGCCACCGCCCGATGCGGCTTGGTAGGTTTGGGTGCTCATCCACTCGACCCAACCGGCTTTGTACAAAGCACCCACACCAATCAGCATGCAGCTCACCGTGCAATTGCCGCCAATCCAATTTTTGCCGCCTTGGGCCAATGCGTTCTTGATGACGGGCGAGTTCACCGGGTCGAGCACGATGACGGCGTCGCTGTTCATGCGCAGGGTGGAAGCGGCGTCGATCCAATGGCCATTCCAGCCCGCGGCGCGCAACTTGGGGAACACTTCGGTGGTGTAGTCGCCGCCTTGTGCGGTCAAAATAATGTCACAACGCTTGAGGGCGTCGATGTTGTAGGCGTCTTGCAGCGTGGTTTCGTTCTTGGCCTGAGCGGGGGCAGGGCCACCCGCATTCGAGGTCGAGAAAAAGACGGGTTCAATCAGACCAAAATCGCCTTCAGCCGTCATGCGGTCGATCAGGACCGAGCCGACCATGCCGCGCCAGCCCACCAAACCCACCAAATTACCGTTGACGTTACTACCTGCTTTCATCACATTGCCCTTTCAGAAAAATTCTTCTTATCCCGGCTCGTCGGCCGGAAGGGCGTGACGAACCGGGCTGCTGTTAACCTTTAATCGCTGTCTTGGTGGCTGTTTTGCCAATCGCCGCCACGACAGCGTCGCCCATCTCGCGGGTGCTGACCTGGGTTGTCTTGGCGGTGCCTTCTGAGAAAATGTCCGCGGTTCTGAAACCGTCCGCCAATACCGATTTGACGGCCGACTCAATGTGGTCGGCCGCGGCGGCTTGGTTGAGGGAGAAGCGGAGCATCATGGCAGCGGACAAGATTGTAGCCAATGGATTGGCGATGCCTTTGCCCGCAATATCCGGCGCACTGCCGTGGCTGGGCTCGTACAAACCTTGGTTTTTGGCGTTCAAACTGGCCGATGGCAACATGCCAATGGAACCCGTCAGCATGGAAGCTTCATCCGACAAGATGTCGCCGAACATGTTGCCGGTGACCACCACGTCAAACTTTTTGGGTTCTTTCACCAATTGCATGGCGGCGTTGTCGATGTACATGTGGTCGAGCGCGATGTCGGGGTATTGCAAGCCGACTTCGGTCACGACGTCTTTCCAGAGTTGGAAGGTTTCGAGCACATTGGCCTTGTCGACGCTGGTCACTTTACCGGCGCTGCCAGCGGCCTTGCGTTTGCGGGCGGCTTGGAAGGCCACATGGGCAATGCGCTCAATTTCAGGACGGCTGTAGCGCATGGTGTCGAAGGCTTCTTCGGTGCCAGGGAAGTGGCCATCGGTGGCGGTGCGGCGGCCACGGGGTTGGCCAAAATAAATGTCGCCTGTGAGTTCACGGATGATCAAAATGTCCAAGCCAGCCACCAACTCGGGCTTCAAGCTGGAGGCGTTAACCAGTTGCTCATAACAAATGGCGGGGCGGAAGTTGGCGAACAAGCCCAGGTTCTTGCGCAGGCCCAGAATGGCCTGCTCGGGGCGCAAGGGCCGATCCAGTTTGTCGTACTTCCAATCGCCCACGGCACCAAACAAAACGGCGTCAGAGGCTTGAGCCAGCTTCAAAGTGGATTCCGGCAGCGGGTGGCCGTGCGCCTCATAAGCGGCGCCCCCCACCAAAGCGGTTTCGGTTTCGAATTTCAAACCATAAAGGGGGGCCAGGGCGTCCAACACCTTGACCGCTTCAGCGACGATTTCAGTACCGATGCCATCACCGGGAAGAATTGCAATTTTCATTTGGATTAACCCACCATGGTTTGAGCCAACCAAGGCTTGGTCGCCAAGCGTTGGGCCTCGAATTGTTTGATCTTGTCGGCTTGACGCAGGGTCAATCCAATGTCGTCAAAGCCGTTCATGAGGCAATAGCGCCGGAAGGCTTGAACCTCAAAAGGAATGGGCTCGCCACTGCCCGCCCGAATGACTTGCTGGTCGAGGTCAATCGTCAACTCGAAGCCTGGGAAGGCAAAGGTTTCATTGAACAGTTGGCTCACCTTGGCTTCGGGCAACACGATGGGCAACAAGCCGTTCTTGAAACAGTTGTTGAAAAAAATATCGGCAAAGCTGGGCGCAATGATCGCGCGAAAACCATATTGATCCAAGGCCCATGGTGCGTGTTCACGCGAAGAGCCGCAGCCAAAGTTTTTGCGGGCCAACAAAATCGACGCGCCTTGGTAACGGGGCTGATTCAAGACGAAATCGGGGTTGGGTTGGCGGCTGGCGGGGTCTTGGCCGGGCTCGCCGTGGTCCACGTAGCGCCATTCGTCAAACAGATTGGGGCCAAAGCCCGTCTTGCGAATTGACTTCAGAAATTGCTTGGGGATGATGGCGTCGGTATCGACGTTCTCACGGTCCATCGGGGCCACGAGGCCTTTGTGTACATTGAATTTTTGCATGGTGTTTCTGACTCAAACCCGCGGGTCAAGCGAATTGGCGAACGTCGACAAAGTGGCCGTGCACCGCCGCCGCCGCCGCCATGGCGGGGCTGACCAAGTGGGTGCGTCCACCGGCGCCTTGTCGGCCCTCAAAGTTACGGTTGCTGGTCGAGGCACAGCGCTCGCCAGGCTCAAGGCGATCGGCATTCATGGCCAAGCACATCGAACAACCGGGTTCACGCCACTCGAAACCAGCGGCCTTGAAAATTTGGTCCAAGCCTTCTCGTTCGGCTTGCTCTTTCACCAAACCGGAGCCAGGCACCACCAGGGCGATCTTGATGTTCTTGGCCACTTTTTGGCCCAGCTTCTTCACCACCGCGGCGGCTTCGCGCATGTCTTCAATGCGGCTGTTGGTGCAAGAACCAATGAACACCTTGTCGACAAAAATGTCGTTCAGCGGCTTGCCAGGCTCGAGGTTCATGTAGGTCAGCGCGCGTTCCATGGCGCCGCGCTTGTTGGCGTCTTTTTCTTTGTCGGGGTCGGGCACGCGGGCGTCCACGCCCAGCACCATTTCAGGCGAGGTGCCCCAGGTCACTTGCGGCACGATTTGGCTGCCATCCAACTCCACCAAGGCGTCGAACTTCGCGTCCGCGTCCGAGTGCAGCGTTTTCCAATAAGCGGTGGCATGGTCCAGCTCAATGCCTTTGGGCGAGAGGGGACGGCCCTTGACGTATTCCAAGGTTTTTTCATCCACGGCCACCAAGCCCGCGCGGGCGCCGGCTTCGATGGCCATGTTGCAGACCGTCATGCGGCCTTCCATCGAGAGGCTGCGGATGGTGGAGCCCGCAAATTCAATCGTGTAACCGGTGCCGCCGGCGGTGCCAATTTTTCCAATGATGGCCAGCACCACGTCTTTGGCGGTCACGCCCTTGGCCAAAGCGCCTTCGACCTTGATCAGCATGTTTTTGGCTTTTTTGGCGAGCAACGTTTGCGTTGCCATGACGTGCTCGACTTCGCTCGTGCCGATGCCGTGCGCCAGCGCACCAAAGGCGCCGTGGGTCGAGGTGTGCGAATCACCGCAAACGACGGTCATGCCGGGCAGCGTGGCGCCATTTTCAGGGCCGATCACGTGGACGATGCCTTGGCGCTTCGACATGAACGGGAAGAAGGCAGCCGAGCCAAATTCGGCGATGTTCTTGTCCAGCGTGGTGATTTGCTCTTTGCTGATGGGGTCGGTGATGCCGTCATAACCCAACTCCCAACCCGTTGTGGGGGTGTTGTGGTCGGCGGTGGCGACGATGGAACTCACCCGCCATACCTTGCGACCGGCCTCGCGCAGGCCTTCAAAGGCTTGGGGGCTGGTGACTTCGTGCACCAAGTGGCGGTCGATGTAGAGGATGGCCGTGCCATCTTCTTCGGTATGGACAACGTGTTCGTCCCAAATTTTGTCGTAAAGGGTGCGTCCCATGGCTTTGCTTTTCGGGGAATAAGAGGAAAGATTTTAGAGCCTACAATTTCTGACCCCTGAAACACGGACATAACATGAGCATCAAAAGCGATAAATGGATTCGCCGCATGGCTGAGCAACACGGCATGATTGAGCCCTTCGAGCCCGGCCAAATCCGCCAGCAGGACGGCAAAAAAATCATCAGCTACGGCACCAGCAGCTATGGCTATGACATCCGTTGTGCCCCTGAATTCAAGGTTTTCACCAACATCCACAGCACCGTGGTCGACCCCAAAAACTTTGACGAAAAGAGCTTCGTTGATTTCGAGGGCGACTCGTGCATCATTCCGCCGAACAGCTTCGCCCTGGCCCGCACCATGGAGTACTTTCGCATTCCCCGCAACGTCCTGACCATTTGTCTGGGCAAGAGTACCTATGCGCGCTGCGGCATCATCGTCAACGTCACCCCGTTTGAACCCGAATGGGAAGGTTATGTGACGTTGGAATTTTCAAACACCACGCCCCTGCCCGCCAAAATTTACGCGGGGGAAGGCTGCGCCCAAGTCTTGTTCTTTGAGAGCGACGAAGTCTGTGAAGTCAGCTACAAGGACCGCGGCGGCAAATACCAAGGCCAACACGGCGTGACGCTACCGAGGGCCTGAGCGGTCCTCCCTAAAACCCCAATCTTTGTAGGGTTTCCTTCAGGGTGCATCGGCGTTGTCCTACATCGTTGCCATTTAACTCTTTTTAACATTTACCCATCTGTCAAAAAGAGGAACCCCAAATGACAACCCTTCTATCCAAGCCCACCCTCAGCGGTCTTTTTGATCGGCCTTTGGCCATCGTGGCGGGATCGGTTTTGGCCGTTTTGCTGTTGCTGCACTTGGTCGAGGTCAGTGTGGCCCACGTCCAACCGACCTGGGGCCAATTGGTGAAAAATGAACTTTGCGTCACCTCGTCGGGCGCCTCTGACACGGTCACTTGCGCGGTGGCGAGTCGCCCTGCCTTGTAAGCCGCCGGGAGTGGGGCTCAGCGCGGTCAATATTGGCCAATGACCCACTTTCTCTCCCCAATTTCTTCAGAGTGGCTTCCTAGATTTTTCCTGAATTCTTCCAATTTGATGCCCTTTTGCCGCTGATTTGCACTGATGCGACAATAGAGCACTTAATGACCACCTCTTTTTCAAACCTCTCCCTCGCCGACCCTCTGGCCCGCGCCGTTGCCGAAATGGGCTACGAGTCGATGACGCCCATTCAGGCCCAGGCCATCCCGGTTGTGATGACGGGCCAAGACGTGATGGGCGCTGCCCAAACGGGCACCGGCAAAACAGCTGCCTTCTCGCTCCCCTTGTTGCACCGCTTGCTCAAGCATGAAAACAGCTCCACTTCCCCTGCGCGCCACCCCGTTCGTGCCTTGGTCTTGTTACCCACGCGCGAGTTGGCCGACCAAGTGGCTGAACAAATCAAGCTCTACGCCAAATACACCCAGCTGCGCAGCGCGGTGGTCTTTGGTGGCATGGACATGAAGCCCCAAACCGCTGAACTGAAGCGCGGTGTTGAAGTGCTGGTGGCCACGCCTGGCCGCTTGCTCGACCACATTGAAGCCAAAAATGCGGTGCTGAACCAAGTGGAATATGTGGTGCTGGATGAGGCCGATCGCATGCTCGACATCGGCTTCTTACCCGACTTGCAGCGCATCTTGAGTTATTTGCCCAAACAGCGCACCACGCTTTTGTTTTCAGCGACTTTTTCGCCCGAAATCAAACGACTGGCTGGCAGCTACTTGCAAAACCCCGTCACGATCGAAGTGGCGCGTTCCAATGAAACGGCCGCCAACGTCGAGCAGCGCTTTTACGCCGTTCGTGACGAGCAAAAGCGCCAAGCGTTGCACCAGGTCTTGCGCACACGCGGCATCAAACAAGCCTTTGTGTTCACGAACAGCAAATTGGGCTGCGCCCGATTGGCCCGGGCCTTGGAGCACGATGGCTTGAGAACCGCGGCCCTGCACGGCGACAAGAGCCAAGATGAGCGCCTGAAAGCCTTGGAAGCCTTCAAAAAAGGCGAAGTCGACTTGTTGGTTTGCACCGACGTGGCAGCGCGCGGCTTGGACATCAAAGATGTGCCGGCGGTGTTCAACATGGACATCCCCTTTAACGCAGAAGACTATGTGCACCGCATCGGTCGAACCGGCCGGGCCGGGGCATCGGGTTTGGCGGTCAACTTTGTCGGCGGCAACAACGACGCGAAGTTGGTGGCCGACATTGAAAAACTGATCCACAAAAAAATCGACGTCGAGACCCTGGCGTTTGACGAAGACCGCCCCCGGGCCCGTCACAACGAAGGCCATCGTTTGTATGAGCGCCAAGGCCAAGAACGTCGTGAACGCCACGCACACGGCTCAGAGGTGCCAGACCGCGTGTTTGAATCGCGCTACAACCGCCCCGTTCGCCAGGTGCCGCGTGACCCCTTCTTTGACGAACCCTACGAAGCGCCCAGTACCGATGCGGCGCCCTCGTGGGAGGCCACCGTGAAGCCCCCGTCTGGGGCCCGCAGCATCTCGGCCAATATCAAACCCAAACGCAAAGTGGCCGCCCTCTTCTCGGCAGACGCCGCGCCCAAAGTGCCTGTCACTGTTCCAGCGACTGGGCCTGCGGCCTTGCCAACCCAACCGACTCAGACCGGCTCAGACGGGCTCACAGACTGAATAAGCGAAGCGCCCGCAGCACGTCCTCGGTGCTGACGCCCTCTGCCAAATCCGCTTGCTGAGAAACAGCGGACCAAGCCGAATCGGGGTTGGCCTTGAGCTCAGCAATGGCTTTGCCGGCCGCCTTGGGGTCGCTGAACGCATGGCTTTGCAGCAACAAACGGCCGGACGCCTCGTTTAACTTGAAATAAAACTGGCCATCGGCTTCGCGGTATTGTTTGAACACCGGCACGGCGGCCTCTGAGCTGGCACTCGGGCCATCCGTTCCATTCGACTCATTCCCACCATAGGGCCCCTTTGTGCCTTTGTTTGATGGGTCGCCCCCCCCCTTCACCAAGCTGCGCAATCCCACCGCTTGACGCAGTTCGCGCATGAAGGGCGTGGCCACTTGGCGCGCTTTGCTGGCGCCGGCTTGCAAGATAGCTTCCAAGCGCTGGGGTTGCGCCATCAAGGCTTCGTAGTGCTCACGCAAAGGCGCCACATCGCGCTCGACACGCGCCCACAACTGCGTTTTGGCGTCACCCCAGGCAATGCCGTCGGCAAAGGCTTGGCGCATGGCGTCGGCCTCGGCTGGGCTGGCAAAGCCTTGGTAAATTTGGAACAAGGCCGATCCCTCGGTGCTCTTGGGCTCGCCGGGCGCACGCGAGTCGGTCAAGATGCCCGCCATCAACTTGCGCATGGCTTCGGGCTTGGCAAACAGGGGCAAGGTGTTGTCGTAACTCTTGCTCATCTTGCGGCCGTCCAACCCGGGCAAGGTGGCCACCGAGGCTTCAATCACCGCCTCGGGCAACACAAAATGCTCGCCGTAAAGGTGGTTGAAGCGCTGGGCAATGTCACGGGCCATTTCAATGTGCTGAATCTGGTCGCGGCCCACCGGGACCTCGTGGGCTTTGAACATCAAAATGTCGGCGGCCATCAACACCGGGTACATGAACAAGCCGGCCGTCACGTCGGCATCGGGGTCATGGCCGGCTTCGTTGTTGCGATCGACTGAGGCTTTGTAGGCGTGGGCGCGGTTCAAAATGCCTTTGCCAGTTACGCAGGTCAAGAGCCAAGTGAGTTCCGGAATTTCAGGAATGTCGGACTGGCGATAAAAAGTGACCCGCTCTGGGTCCAAGCCAGCCGCCAGCCAAGTCGCCGCGATCTCCAAAGTCGAGCGCTGGATGCGCACAGGGTCGTCGCACTTAATGAGGGCGTGGTAGTCGGCTAAAAAATAAAAAGACTCCACACCGGCCACACGGCTGGCCGCCACGGCAGGGCGAATCGCGCCGACGTAGTTGCCCAAGTGGGGGGTGCCGGTGGTGGTGATGCCGGTCAAAACCCGGCGATTGTGAGGTGCTGAGGTCATGGAACTCAATTGAAATCAATGAATAAATGCAGATGCGGGGGTGATGATCAGCAGGTTAATCAGCGCATAGCCCAATCCCATCAAGGGTTGCAGCCACAAGCTGCCCACCACGCCGGCCACCACCAAGCCCATCACAATAAAAAATCCCCAGGGTTCAACGCGCGACAACAGCGCGGCTTGCTTCCAGGGCAACAACCCCACCAAGATGCGCCCACCGTCCAAAGGAGGCAATGGGAACAAATTGAAGGCCCACATGACCAGGTTCCAAGAAACACCGGCTTTGGCCATTTCAATGAAGAAGCGTTCGTTCACGTCAAATGCCGCCAAGACCACCAAAAAAAGCGCCCACAAAATGGCTTGAATGAAGTTACTGGCGGGGCCGGCCAAGGCGACCCAAATCATGTCGCGCTTGGGGTGCCGCAAGCGGTTGAAGTTCACCGGCACTGGCTTGGCATAGCCCAGCACAAAGGCGCCCGAAGTGGCGAAGTACAGCAAAGCGGGCATGATGACCGTGCCCATCCAATCGATGTGGCGCATTGGGTTGAGCGAAATTCGACCCATCACCTCGGCCGTCGGATCCCCAAAGTAGCGCGCCACATAACCGTGCGCCGCCTCGTGCAGGGTGATCGCGAACAACACCGGCAAGGCGTTGATGAGCAGGGTTTGAATCAGGGCGTCGAGGTGGTTCACGTTGCGATTGTCTCAAAGTCCAAGGGGCTTGAAGCGAAGGCCCATGCGAAGGCCCATGCGCAGGCCTTACAAGCCCAGGGCCGCCAAATCGCCAGCCCCTTCTCGGATGACCTCCGGGTCACCGCCCTCGCCCATGGGCGTGAGGTCGAGCACCGTCGTGGCTTGCAGGGCACAGGCGCCCGCATCGACCACGGCGGCCAAAGCATGCTCAAACCGCTCCCGAATCAGCGCCGGGGCGTTCATGGGCTCCGATTCTCCCGGGGCAATCAAGGTCGTCGCCAGCAGCGGCTCGCCATGAATGTCGAGCAGCATTTGCAAGGCTTTGTGTTCGGGTACCCGCAGACCAATGGTTTTGCGCTGGGGATGGCTAACGCGGCGCGGCACCTC
>Ga0208874_1000069_pt1 | contig 36123 bp, 37 predicted proteins | sample CryBogCBH10Oct08_FD_184604 | JGI IMG/M metagenome (GOLD analysis project Ga0208874, IMG submission 184604) | Freshwater microbial communities from Crystal Bog, Wisconsin, USA - CBH10Oct08 (SPAdes) (version 2) | ecosystem: Environmental > Aquatic > Freshwater > Lake | place: Crystal Bog... | reverse complement strand
AATCAGGTTATAATTTAGCCAATACAGTCAGTACTACCGCTAATGCGGCTTACTCACAGGCAAATGCAGCTACCGCATCAGCACAATCTGGATATAACTTAGCAAATACAGTTTCAACAACTGCTAACGCCGCATATCTACAAGCAAATGCAGCAAATAGTTTAGCAACATCAGCATATTTTGAAGCAAACTTAGTAGGTTCTATTGCTAATACGGCAGTTCAACGTGCTGGTGATACAATGACTGGTAAGTTGTTGATATCTAATACCAACACATCTACTGCTTTAGTTGTTACTGGTGGTTCTACATTTAGTGGTAACACATACCATAATCAATATGTCATAATTGCCAATACCACATATATTGGTAATAATGCTTTCAATACTAATATTACCAATCCTGCTTTGGTAATGAAAGGTGTTTCTTCAACAGGAACACCAGGTCAATACTATACTCAAGCCGCCCTCCTCAACGGAGGATCAAATACAGGTTCTGCCGACTATATTGCTTATGTTGACACCTATCCAGGTCCAGGAAACGACCATGGATGGATTGATATGGGTATTACCGGTTCGTCTTTTGCTGACCCAAATTTTACCATTACTTTACCACAAGATGGCTATATTTTCTCTGGTGCTGTGGCAAACTCAGGTGCAGGTGGTAATTTAGTATTTGCTACCGATACCACAGGCTCAGTCGGTGATATGGTATGGGCAGTAGGTGGTTTCAATACTTCAAATGAAGTTATTCGACTAAGAAATACTCAGAAGCAATTAGTCATCAAGATGTCTACACCAGCAACCAGTAATATTACTGGTGCTTTACAGGTTTATGGTGGCGTAGGTGTTCAAGGCAATCTGTATAGTGGTAATCACTATATTACAGGTTCAGGTAATGGCGTAACATTCGTTGACGGTACAACACAGTTTACTGCTGCTTCTCCATACGCTTACGCTAATGCCGCCTTTGCTGAGGCCAATGCGGCTTATGGTATTGCTAACACCGCACTTCAAAATACAGCATCAATTATTACTGCTGGTAACCTTACAGTAGCAAACAATTTGATTGTTGCCAATACAATCAGTACAAGTGGACCTAGCGGTAATATTAGTGGTGTCAATACACTATTTGCAAATACAGTAAATGCTTCTGTTAGTTTTGCTTTCCCTGACACTACAATAATTACTGGTACAAGTAGTTCTGTTTCATCAAACTCGGCAAACACATTAGCAACATCTAATGCTGTCTTTATTGCTATATCTTCTGCTCTGGCTTACTCCATTGCTCTAGGATAAATATAATATTAATAGGATTAAATAATGCCAAACGTTTTTACAAACTCTCTTAAACCAAGTATCGGCACAGCCAATACTACCGTATTTACAGGACCTGCTGCAACGCAGTCTACTGTGATTGGTCTTTCTATTGCTAATAGGACTACATCAAATACAATTCAAGTTTCGGCATATGTACTAGATTCATCAAATTCTTATAATGCTTCTTATATTGTGAATAATGCCACAGTACCTATTGGTGGTACAATCGTTGTAATCGGTGGTGACCAAAAGATGGTATTAAAATCAGGAGACTCAATACAAGTATCTTCGTCTGTTGCTGGTTCAGCAGATGCAATACTCAGCGTCCTGGAGATTAGTTAATAATGCCTATTTCGCAAATAAATGCCTCATCGATTGCTAACAATACTATTATTGCGGCAGAACTTGCCAACAATAGTGTCACCGCAAATCAGATAGCCAGTTATACAATTACTGGTACACAGATTGCTAATAATACAATTGGTACTGGTCAAATTGCTACCAATAGTATTGTTGCTTCACAAGTTGCCAGTCTTAATGCTGGTGTAATTACAGGACAAATTGCTGCAAATCAAATTGGTTCAGTAAGTAATACTGCTATTACTGGAATAATTCCTGTAACTAGTGGTGGTACAGGACAAACTTCTTATGGAACTACTGGTCAAGTATTGACTTCACAAGGTTCTGGTGCAGTTCCTATTTGGTCTGGATCTGCAAACTATTCAATTGATTATTTAATTGTAGCTGGCGGTGGAGCAGGTGGCGGCGGTGCAACTAACGGAAATGATGGTGGCGGAGGCGGTGGAGCTGGGGGTTTATTATATGGAAGTTATTATGCTACACCATCAACTGCATATCCTTTTGTAGTAGGAGGAGGCGGTACCGGTGGCGCAGCAAGCACAAACGGAACTTCAGGCAGTAATAGCACAGGATTTGGATTAACAGCTGTAGGTGGAGGATTTGGATCACAAGCTAATTCTCAGCCAGGTGATGGTGGTTCTGGTGGTGGCGGAGGTGGCGGCGGTTCAACTAGTTTTGTTGGCGGCAATCCAACTGCAGGACAAGGAAACCAAGGTGGCGGAAAAACCGGCAACTATCCTTATGCTGGTTGCGGTGGCGGTGGCGCTGTCACAAAAGGTAGCGATTCAATAAACTTTAACGGCGGTAATGCATTCGGTGGTCAAGGTTTTTTATGGGTTAATGGAAGTTATTATGCCGGTGGCGGTGGTGGCGGATCAGGGGTTACAAGTGCTAGTTCTGGATCAAACTCAGGTTCCGGTAACGGCGGTGTAGGTGGTGGCGGTAATGGTGGTTCAGATGCTACTTATGGTGGTTATCCTGTTCGTGATGCAGCATCAGGTACGAATAATACTGGTGGCGGAGGTGGTGGCGGCAAATCACAAAATGGATCTGGTACAAAAAACGGTGGTAATGGTGGATCAGGTGTTGTCATTATTCGATATGTTGGTGCGCAACGTGGATCTGGCGGCACAGTAACATCTTCAGGTGGTTATACATACCATACATTTACTTCTAGTGGTACATATACAGCTTAACAACAAAAAAGGAAATAAAAATGTCTCATTATGCTAAAGTCGTAGACGGCAAAGTAACACAAGTGATTGTTGCTGAAGCCGATTTTTTCAAAACATTTGTAGATTCAAGTCCAGGTACTTGGTTGCAAACATCATACAATACTCGTGGTGGTGTTCATTATTTGCCAAACTCAAATACGCCAAGTGGTCAACCACATATGCGTGGTAATTATGCAGGTGTTGGTTACACATATGATTCAACACACGATGTATTCTATGCACCACAACCTTATCCTAGTTGGACTCTAAATACTACTACCTGGACATGGGTTGCACCAACTGCATATCCAACAGATGGTAAAGTATATAATTGGAATGAATCTACTAAATCTTGGGTTGCTGCGTCTTAATTAAGGAGTATTAAAATTTCATTTTTAGGCAATAGACCCGATTCATTCGGTTACTCCTTTACATCTTATGACCATTTCAATGGTGATGGTGTTACAACCGTATTTACGTTATCTCGTACTGTATCAGCTAATAGTGATATTGAAGTTATTGTTAATAATGTGGTACAGGATCCAGGTGTTGCTTATTACATCATTAATAATCCAGGAGTATCAACTCAGTTAGCATTTACAGGAACACCTTCTGTTGGTACAGGTAATATTGCTGTTATTTACAGACAATTTATTAATGCTTCTTTAGGTGTTTCTGCTAACTCTATTACTGCTCAATCAATTGCAGCAAACACAATTCAAGCATATCATTTATCAAGTGGTTTATTAAATCCAATTGTTAATACTTTTACTGGTGATGGTGTAACAACATCATTCACATTAAGTCAAGCGGCTCTTTCAGCAAATTCTTGTCTTGTTACTGTTAATGGTATTACACAAAATTCACCTACAAATTATTCTGTAAATGGTACAACATTAACATTTACTTCTGCACCTGCTACTTCATCTGTTATTCGTTGTACCCAACAATCTATTATTGGTACAGGTGTTGTACCAATTGATGGTTCAATAACAACAAGTAAGTATGCAGCAAATTCTATTCCTACTTCTGCGTTTGTTGCCAATACGATACCAACAACCGCATTTAAAGCAAATTCAATTACAGCAAATTTAATTGCTTCAGTATCCAATACTACTATTGTTGGTTTAATTAATTCAAACCAAATTAATACAATCGCTAATACACAGATTACTGGAATAATTCCTGTAACTAGTGGTGGTACAGGACAAACTTCTTATGGAACTGCTGGTCAAGTATTAACTTCACAAGGTCCTTCTGTACCTCCTATTTGGGCTGCATTGTCTACACCAAATATAAACTATCTAGTTGTTGGTGGTGGAGGTGGTGGCGGCGGTGGTGCTGGTGGTGGCGGTGGTGCCGGTGGATTTTTAAGCGGTTTTACGGGTGTTTTAGGAAACACAACATATACTGTGACAGTTGGCGCTGGAGGAACTGCTGGTGCAGGAACAACAGGAGTCGCTGCTGAAGGTGGCACAGGCGGTAATTCGTCTATTGGTGCTTTAGTTGTAGCAACTGGTGGTGGCTTTGGTGGCGGACATTCACAAAATATTGCAGCTGGTAATGGTGGTTCTGGTGGGGGTGCAGGTGGTGGATCAAATACAAATAATACAGCTGGATCTGGAACATCAGGACAGGGTAATGCTGGTGGTATTGCCAGTAATAGCAGTACTGCTTATGGTGCTGGTGGTGGCGGCGGTGCAAGTACTGCTGGTAGCAATGGATCTGCATCATCAGGAACAGCAGGAGTTGGAGGAAATGGACTTGCATCATCTATTTCTGGTTCATCAGTAACTTACGCCGGCGGTGGTGGCGGCGGTTCAAACTTAGGTACTGGATCAGCAGGCGGTACTGGTGGAGGCGGTCAATCAGGAGCACCAGGTACTGGTACAGCAGGAACTACTAATACCGGTGGGGGTGGCGGTGCTGGGGTTTACAACGGCGGATATCAAATTGGTTATGCTGGCGGTTCAGGTATTGTAATTATCTCTTATCCAATTGGATATAAACTTGCCACAGTTACAGGCACTTATACTCAAACCACAGTTGGTGCAAATTATATTTTTACATTTACCGGTTCAGGTTCAATTACATTCTAAAATAACATGACCATACAACAAATAAGTTCTACTGATATTGTTTCTGTTGCTAATACAGCAATTGTTGGTGCATTATCAGTAGCAAATACAAATATTACCGGTAACATTATTAGTAGTCAAATTACATCGATATCTAATACACAAGTTACCGGAATAAACACGTCACAATTTTTTAATCCGCCAACCATGCCTTCCAACGGAATGGTAAACACTTCATGGTCAACAAGGCCATCATCACCATTTACAGGCCAACAAGGATTTAATACTACATTAGGTTTTATGGAATATTGGACAGGTAGTCAATGGGCAGTTTATGGCACCATTTCTACTACATCTGTTTCATATTTAATTGTTGCTGGTGGTGGAGGCGGCGGTGGTCCTAGCGGAAATGGCGGTGTTGGTGGCGGTGGTGCTGGAGGTTTATTAAGCGGAATACAAACTGTATCTCCTAGCACCGCATATACTGTTACAGTAGGTGGCGGTGGTGCAACTCAAGTAAACGGATCAAATTCTTCATTTACGCCAGTACCTACTACTGCTATTGGTGGCGGAAGAGGCGGTACAGGTGCTGGTGGCAACGGCGCATCCGGAGGATCAGGAGGAGGTTCAGGCGAAAATAACGCTAGTGGTTCTGGTGGATCTGGAACATCCGGACAAGGTAACGCTGGAGGAAATTCAAGTGCTGGAGATTCCGGTGCTGGTGGCGGTGGAGCTGGAGCCGTTGGTACAGCAGGAGCCAACGGAAAAGGGGGCAACGGCGGCGTAGGAGTATCTTCATCTATTTCTGGAACATTAACTTATTATGCTGGCGGAGGTGGAGGTTCTAGTTATTTCAATACTTCTGGTGGCAACGGCGGTACAGGTGGGAATGGCGGCGGGGGCAATGGCGCTGGCAATAGCAATACTGGCGGAGCGACTGCAGGTACATCAAACACAGGAGGCGGTGGCGGTGGTTATGGTGTTAACGAAAGCGGTAATGGTGCTGGTGGTTCAGGCGTTGTTATTATTGCTTATCCAAACACTTATAAACTTGCTACTGCTACCGGAACTTATACACAAACAAATATTGGCGGTAACTATATTTTTACATTCATTAGTTCTGGTACGATTACCTTCTAAGAATAAATAAACCATGTCATTAACACAAATTTCAGGAGATGTAGTATCAGCAAACGTAATTGCTCAAGCATTAACAAGCAATACGGTTCCTGGTTCTGTCATCGTCAACAATTCTATTACTGCTCAGCAAATTGCTAACAGTAGTATTACGCCTACTCAAATTTCCACAGTAGCTAATACACAAGTTATCGGTGCAATGACAAATATTGGTTATGGTGTAATTAATAGTATTCAAATTGCCGCAGGTGCAGTTGGTACTTCTCAAATTTCAGCTAATGCCGTCAATTTAACTTCACAGGTAGTTGGTGTTTTGCCTATAACTAGTGGTGGTACAGGACAAACTTCTTATGGAACTGCTGGTCAAGTATTAACTTCACAAGGTTCTAGTGCAGTTCCTACATGGAATACACCTACTGTTGGTTTAATTACTAGTCAAACAAATCCATTTGGTGATAATAGTCAGATTCTTTATGCACCTTTGAACGGCAGCGCTACAGACTTAATGGGTAACTACACATTTACTACTAACGGTACAGTTTCATACTCATCTCAAGGTATGCGTTCTGGTTATACTTCACCTTTGTTTAGTGTTGGCAACTATTTAGCTACTACAACAAATATTGCATCTTCTGTAACTGGAAGTGGAGCAAGAACGGTTTCTTTGTGGGCAAAAATGGCTTCTTATGCCGGCAATGATCCAGAATGTATTGTGACTTGGGGTACTCAATCAAGCGGTCAAACGTGGGCGGTAGTTACTCACATATCAAGTACATATCAGTTTGGTGTATGGGGTTATGCAGCAGATTTAACTAGTGGATATAGACCTGATTTAAATTGGAATCATATTGTTGTTACATATGATGGAACACAAATAAAAATGTATTTAAATGGTGCACCAATAGCATATTCAAATCAAAGTTTGAATACTTTACAAACTGCTTTGTGGATTGGCCAATATGGTTCCAATACAAGTCAGTACTTTAATGGTTATGTAAATAGTGTTAGAGTATTTAACAGAGCGTTATCTGGATATGAAGCAAGCTTGCTTTATCTATACGGGTTATAAAAGTAAAATATGTCACAACAGTTAATTACCATTAATGAAATTTCTCCAACATCGGCTGTTGCTAACACCGGTATTGTTGGGTTAATTACAGGCACACAAATTGCCAACAATTCAATTCAATCAAATCATATTGGTAGCATTAATGCTGGTGTAATTTCAGGAACATTAAGTGCTAATCAAATTGGTTCAGTAAGTAATACTGCATTATTAGGAACAATTGTTAATGCTCAATTAGCTCCTGCTTCTGTTGGTTTAACTCAATTAGATATTGCTACTGCAAATGGTACAGGTGCAATGTTAATTCCTTCAGGTACTACTGCACAAAGACCTTCATCAAATACAGTAGGATATACAAGATTTAATACAACTACTGGTTATGCTGAGTATTGGACAGGTTCACAATGGGCGACTTACGGTAGTGTATCACCTACTACCATTTCTTATTTGATTGTTGCTGGTGGTGCAGGGGGATCTTTAAGGGGTAATCGTGGTGGTGGAGGAGGAGGTGCTGGTGGTTTATTAACTGGTACTCAAGCTGTGTCAGCTGGCACAACATACACTATTACTGTTGGTGCCGGAGGTGCTGGTGGATCTACCGGTTCAAATGGTTTAAATTCTTCATTTACGGCAGTAGGTACTACAGCATTAGGTGGCGGTGCCGGCCAAGGCGGAGCAACTGGTTCTTCAGGCGGATCAGGCGGTGGTGGTGATGGTACTGGAAATGGTGGCGGTGCCGGTACATCGGGTCAAGGTAATAATGGAGGATCCGGTGGAAATAACGGCAGTACTGCCGGCGGTGGCGGTGGAGGAGGAGCAAGTGCTGCTGGCGGAAATGGCAGCGGATCAGGAGGCGGTAATGGCGGCAACGGCACTGCGTCATCTATTTCTGGATCTTCAGTTACTTACGCTGGTGGGGGTGGCGGAGGCGGTGGTAACTTTGGCGGCGGAGACGGACCATCTGGTGGATCCGGAGGCTCTGGTGGAGGCGGTGCTGGTACTGGCGTAAATGGTGCAGGCGGAACTTCAGGAACAACTAATACTGGCGGTGGCGGCGGCGGGACAAACTTTGGTTCTGCTGGCGCAGGAGGTTCTGGTATTGTGATTATTTCTTATCCATCTACATATAAATTGGCTACTGCTACAGGTACATATACTCAAACAGTAATCAATGCTAATAATATTTTTACTTTTACTGGTTCAGGTAGCATAACATTCTAAGAATAAATAAACAATGTCATACTTAGGGAACCCGCTTGTATCAATGACTTATCCGGTGGATTATTTCACCGGTACTGGTACAACGACTGCGTTTTATCTCTCTCAAACTCCTGCTTCAGCAACTTCTATTCTTGTTTATATTTCTGGTGTTAAGCAGATTGCTGCGGTACAAAATCCATCTTACTTTTTAAATGGTAATATTTTAACATTTACTTCACCGCCAGGTGCAGGTTCTCCAATTGAAGTTATCTACCTTGGCCAAACAAACCAGGTCAATGTTCCAGGCACACAGACAATTACTCAGTCTATGTTGTCTTTGCCTGTTACCAATACTTTTATAACTCTTGTAACTGCTAATGGTGCTCAGACTGCATTTACATTAGTTGCACCACCTGTTTCAACATCATCTTTAATTGTTACTGCTAATGGTGTAGTTCAATATGATTATTCTGTAACGGGTTCTACATTACAATTAAACTTCACACCACCTGCTGGTACATTAATTCGTGCTCAAGCACTAGGTCTTTCTCAACAAAATGTTCCTAATAATGGTTCTGTAACCTCTGCTAGTTTAGCAGCCAATTTAAATATTCAAACAGTATCGATTGGTTCTTCTGCGCCAATTTCGTCTACTGATGAATACGACCTTGATGATGTATCTTATCAAGTATCCGGGTTTAATAGTACTTTTCCATTACAATATAATGGAAGTTCTGTAACAATTAATAGTCCATGGAATCTAATGGTTTATGTTAATGGTGTATACCAACCAGGATACTATTATAAATATGATACAGTTTGGTTAGCCAATATACCATCTGCATCTAAAGGTTATACAATTAATTTGTCAGGTAATCCTTCATCAAATGGTTACCTACAATTTGCAGATTGTCCACCTCTTGGTTCACAGATTTCAATTAGAACCGTGGTTGGAACAGCACCGGCAACACCAAAGACTTACCCCTTTAAACCACTAGACATTTTTATGGGTTACTAAATAGAACATGATGTTAAATAAATTCTGGAGCTAAAATGGCACGCAAAGTAATACTTGATACCTACTATTCGTTTACACCTTCTACAAGAACAATCGTTATTCCACGTGCTGTTCCTAAAGAGCGTTTAGTCCTCATTACTGATACTACAACAAATCAGGTTATCTTTAACTTCTCGGATCCTAACTTAACAGCAACTTCATATGTTGTTGGACCAGACACTACTGGTAACTATACAGGTGCCACGACAACAACTATTGTATTAAACTATAATACAACTGCTTTAAGTGCAACAGATAAGTTAGCTATTGTTATTGATGAATATGATGAAAAAATTGCTCCGTCTGAAACATTTTTAGATCCAATTAACAAACTCCGTGTTTCTACTCCACAATCATTAATCGATACCGACTACGAATACTCAGTACAAACAACCAAGTGGGAACAATTGGCATTAATTAATAATCAGCCATTTGCTTATTACATAACTGCTACCGGTAACTTGAACGTAACTAACTTAACAGGTACAAACGGATCAAGAACATACACTGCTACTGTACAATCAGGCAATAATGCGCCAGCAGTTGGTTCTGCAATTGTTGTGTTAGATAGTTTATATGCAGGTGCTGACGGAATTTATATTGTTGATTCAAACAACAACTTAACATTAACCAACACAACAGGTACATCTAACACATTTAACTATACTGGTAAATTCTTTTATACTGGTTCTGCTGCTTCGTTATATAATCCTGGTATCACTAATGCTTATCAAGGTGGTATTTTTAGTAACACAACCATTTCTATGGTTTCTGCTACCGCCACATCAAACGTAGTTACAGTAACAACAACTAATCCACACGGTCTTGCTGTTGGTAACGAAATTGCTTTGACTGGTGCTTCTGCAGCAAACGGTTCATATGCCGTTGCAACAGTTATTTCACCAACAGTATTCACATTTAATACGACCGGTGTTTCAACACAAAACGGTGGCGCAATCACATTAACAAGCGCTTCATTGTATGTACGACCACAAGGTTTAGCAGTTCATCGTCCATGGGATGGTGGTGTTCGTTTCTCTACAAATGCTTCTTCACACAATCAACAATACATTCGTCAGACTCGTAGGTATTTCCGTTATCAGTCTGGTAAAGGTATTCAGATGTCTACTGGTACTACATTACAAGCTCAGTTGAATCTTGATGGTATCACATCATCTGGTACATTGTGTACTGTAACAACAAAAGACCCACACAATATTAACTACCCAACAGGTATTACTATTTCTCAGGCAAACGAATCTGCCTACAACGGTTTCTTTACAGTTCAAAACGTAATTAATCCATATCAATTTACTTACATTGCAAATACAGTTCCATCAAATCCAATTGCAAGCGGTCCAGTTTATGGCAACGTTTCTACATGGTATGGCGCACAAAATCAAATTGGTATTTTTGATTCACAAAACGGCATTTTCTGGAAGTATGATGGTCAAACATTATCAGCAGTACGCCGTTCTTCTGTATATCAAATTGCTGGACAGTTTACTGTAACTCCAGGTTCTACTTCTGTAACAACTACATCAGGTTATAATTCATATTTGAATAAACAACTTTCTGTTGGTGATTTTATTGTTATCAAAGGTATGTCTTATCGTGTTACACACATTACTTCTGATACTACAATGCAAGTTCAGCCTGCTTATCGTGGTACACAACCATTAACTAATGCTGTTGTTAGTAAAACAATCGACACAATCATTCCAACAAGTCAATTCAATATTGACCGTTTAGATGGTACAGGTCCTTCCGGATTTAAAGTTGATTTAAGCAAGATGCAGATGTTCTACATCGACTACTCTTGGTACGGTGCTGGTTTTATTCGTTGGGGTATTCGTGGTGCTGATGGTAACGTAATTTATTGCCATAAAATGATTAACAATAACGTCAACTATTTGGCTTATATGCGTTCAGGTAACTTACCTGGTCGTTATGAAACAAATACATTTAGTAAGATAACATATTTGACTGGTGGCGGTACAAACGGATTGTGGGGTAGTGTAACCCCTACTGATACTATTGTATATGCTAACACAACGGCAGGTTTCCCACCATCAGGAACAATTTGGGTTCGTAATGCTGCCAACTCCGAGTTTATGAATTATTCTTCATTGACTGCTAACTCATTTATTATTAATACTCGTGGACAAGCAGGACTTGTTACAACAGGTAACTTAACTGCCGGTAATAACTACATTACTTCTTTAGCATCCACAACAGGTGTTCAAATTGGTCAATATGCTTATGGTCAAGGTATTCCAAACCAAGCATTTGTTGTATCAGTTCCAAACTCCTCAACTGTCGTAATGAGTCAGTCTGCAATTAATACTGGTGTTGCTAACTCAGTTACATTTGCCGCATTAAGTAATACTGCTCAAACATTTACTTTCTCAGCAACTGCTCAGACTGCTATTGAGTTACATTCACCACAGTTTGCTCCTGAGATTAACCATTGGGGTACTTCTGCAATTATGGATGGCGGTTTCACACCAGATAAATCATTCATTTTCACAAAAGGACAACCAAATGCGGTTAACGTTGCAACTGGTTCTACACAAGCTGTTTGGAGTTTCCGTATTGCTCCTACTGCTTCTTCTGGTACTCCAGGTGCTTCATTAGGTCTCCGTGAAATTGTTAATCGTATGCAACAGTTGCCGTTTGAAACTGATATTTACGCCAACGGTTCTTTCTTGATGACACTTGTGTTGAATGGTACAACATCAAATACAGCAGAACAATGGCAAAACGTTGGTGGTTCAAGTTTGTCTCAATATATTTTCCACACACAAGGTACAACAGTAACCGGTGGTGAACCAGTATTCGGATTCTTCTTGAACACACAAGGTTCTGCTGGACAATATGCTACAACACAACAAGACTTAACACCATTGCTTGCTTTAGGTAATTCTGTATTAGGTGGTGGTACTGCTAACGCTGCTGTTGGTATCTACCCTAACGGTCCTGACGTATTGACACTTACTGCACAGAACGTTGGTACAGGAGCAGGAACTCCGCCATCTTCAACCATTCAAGCTCGTTACTCATGGACAGAGGCGCAAGCGTAAGGAGTTCCAATGCTTGTACAAAGCATCAATCCGGTATCAGCAAACTCAATTACCAGTAGTCAGCTCACGACTACTGGTGTTGTACCTAATACCTACGGTTCTGCAAGTCAGATTCCTTCTATTACTGTTGGTGCTGATGGTCGTGTAACGTCTGTATCAAATACCGCAGTATCAATTCCTTCTGGTGCTTTCTTAGATAGTAATAACGTAATATTTTTAAACAATACTACGATTACTTCTTCTGTTATTATACCACCAGGCAGAGGTGCTTTCTCAGTTGGTCCTGTTTTGCAAATACCAGGAACAACATTTACTGTTTCAGCCAATTCAAGATATATCGTATTCTAATATGACATTTCAAATTACTACACCTACTGGCGGATCTGATTCACTAAATTTTAAAAATTTTAGTGGTACTTCTATTGGCTCAATTACCGCTACTGATGGTTCTGGTTTACAAATTCAAACTGGTTCCACACCAACGACTGCATTATCGATTAATTCTAGCAATTTACAATTAAATCAATCTGCTGGAAAAATATTAAATAGTGCTGGCAATGTAATGCTTAATCAGACCGGTACTATATTGCAAGTAGTACAAGCAGTATTAACAACACAATTTAGTTCTACTTCAGGATCTTGGGTAGACATAACTGGATTATCGGTAACTTTCAACCCTATTAGTGCTACTAGCAAATTGTTACATCTTGTTTCTATTTCTGGAAGAGCTGCTGGTCTTTGTGGCGGACAAATTACTGATGGTAGTGGAAATGCAATATCACCGACAGGCACAGTTTATCAATCTAATTATTTCCCAGCTCATTGGATTTTAGTTCCGTTCAACAACGGTGATGCCAATATTATGGATACAACAGCGTTTACATTATTTGAAAGTTCTGCTGTAGGAACCACAGGATCTATTACTAGAAAAATACAAGGTCGAGAGGAAAATAACGGTACTATTTTTGGTATTAACAGACCTACAGGTTCCAATAATAATGTATATCCTTCTCCTGTTTCTGTTTTAACTGTTTATGAGATTGCACAATGATTAATCACGATGCTATTTTTGCTCTTTATCCAAATGTAGTTACTATAAGCCATATCACGGCTTATGACAAAGACGGCAACATAGTCGAGTATGACGTTGATGCTGTTAATGCAAAGTCTGATGAAATGCAAGCCCAAGAACAAGCTAATATAAAAGCTAAAGCAGAAGCTAAAGCCTCTGCAATTGCCAAATTGGCGGCACTTGGTTTAACAGAAGAAGAAATTAAACATATATTATAATGACTACACTAAATTCTGTACCTAATGGATTACTCAGTACTGTTGATGCAACAGGAACTTTGAACATCCAAACAAATAGCGTTAATGCGATGTATGTTGATGGTTCACAAAATGTGGGATTTGGAACAACTTCACCATCCGGAGATGGAGGTTTTGTTGTTGCTAGAAAAAATCAAAATTCTGATACTATTTTTAAAGTGGTTAATGGTACTGTTGGTAGTTCTGCAACCGCACGATATGATTTATCTACTGGCACAGGAAACTCATATAGTATTATAGCATTAAAAGATAATAATGGTTCTCCATATTTACAATTTGCTTCAGGTCCTGCTATTACAGGAAATTATTACGATTCTGCATCACACTATTTTAGAAGTGTTAGTGGAACACAATGGATGAGTATTAATTCTTCTGGCTATATGGCGGTACCAAATCAACCAGGATTTATGGCCAGAAAAAATAGTGATTCTGGTTCAAGCAACCATGAAGTGACTAGTTGGGACAGTACAGATTATAATATTGGTAATTGTTTTAATCTATCAACCGGAAGATTTACAGCTCCTGTTGCAGGTAAATATTTTTTTACCGTTACTTCAGGATTAAATGCAAGTTCGGGAATTGATGCTGATATTAACATCAACGGAGTAAGAAAAATAAGGTCAGAATCAAATGGTACTGCAGCATATTGGACCACAGCATCTTGTGTTGTATACATGAATGCAGGAGATTATTGTTCAATATATGCCAATTCAACGTCTACTCAAGCATTTAATTCAAGCGGACAAGGCGGATTTTCTGGATTTTTTATAGGATAATTAAGGAAATAAAATGGCAACATATACAGTAACATTAACAGAAGCAGAAGATAAAGCAATTCATACGGTTGCTTTATCCGCACAAGATTGGATTGATAATGTGGTACATGAGCGTTGCAGAATTGCTATGCAAGAAATTGTTAATAACCATGTACAAGAACAACTAGCCGCAGGCCAACCTATTGCTGGTACAACACATGAAGAAATTGTTTTAAATGTGGATATTAAATCTGCATATCAAAAAAATTTGGATGCTTTACAAGCTGCACAACAAGAAAATATAACAGGACAATAAATGCCATTAATATTTGACGGTTCAGCACAAACAATTACAAACTTGAATGTTCCAGCATCTCAAGTAAGCGGTACTTTGAGTGCTGCACAAATTGGAACTTTAACTGCTTCTCAAATTGCATCCGTTAATGCTTCTGCTTTAGCTGGAACTTTAACGGCTTCTCAAATTGCTTCAGTTAATGCTTCAGCGTTATCTGGACTTATAACTCCATCTCAATTAAATGCAAAACCTGTTGTAGCTGCTTATTTTAGTAATGATAATGGACACAATTATACAACTAGTCAAACCGGATTTACTTGGTTGGATACTACATTTACACCAAAAGTTCAAGGAAATTATTTTTTAGTTATTGCAACAGTTAATGGTGCCGGAGACGATGACTCAGCTGCCGTATTGCAAAGGTATACAAGTGGTTCATGGCAAGAACCGGATTCTTTAAGAGGATCGACTGCAGATAGTGCAGGATTTCAAGGATCATTTGGAGACTTTTCAGTAGTTCGTTCTAGTGTTATGGAAAATAAACAAACCGTTCAATACACAGCAGTTTTTTTAGACCAACCAAATACTAGCGGAACAGTAGGATATAGAGTAAGATGTAGTTGTGAAAATTCTGCAGGATTTTATACTAATAGGCCTATGGCCACCGATGGTCTTTATAATACAAACACATCAAGAAGCACATTACTAGTTTTGGAGATTACTGCATAATGGATAGAAGCCACGACACCTTTTATTTTTGTATTAAAGCTCTGGAAGATTTGGCTCCAGGAATACAAATTCATGCTCGCAGTGAAGATGGCCATTTCGATTATAGTCAAGTTGCTGTTCATAGCGACCACGAATTACCAACAGAAGAAGCCATTTGGCAAAGAGCAACTGAACTCCATGATATTTTTACCGGAAAACAATATCAGCGTGACAGACAATCAGAATATCCAAGTTTGGCAGAATTTGCAGATGCGTATTATTGGGCTCAAAAAGGCGATAATACCAAAATGGAACAATATGTTGCAAAATGCGATGAGGTCAGAGCAAAATATCCTAAAGCGAATACCGCCTAACATAAATAGTCCATCATAGGAGAAATTGATGGCAACAATAAAAAACCGAGCAGACTTTACAAGCTATTGCCTTCGTAGACTAGGCGCTCCAGTAATCGAAATCAACGTAGACCAAGACCAGATATCTGACCGTATCGATGATGCGTTACAGTATTGGCAAGATTACCATTTTGATGGTCTACAAAAGGTTTACTGGATTCATTATATCACACAAACCGATATCAATAACCAGTATTTGGATGCCACCCAAGCGGTAGACCAAGATGGTAATGCCATTGAATTGGCTGGTATTACTCGTATTTTCCCACTTACCGATTCACAGGCAACTATCAATATGTTCGACCTGCGTTATCAGTTACGCTTAAACGAATTGTACGACTTCACCTCCGCATCGTACATCAACTATAACCTCACACAACAACACTTACGTTCTCTGGAGATTCAGTTTACTGGAGAAGTTCCTATTCGCTTCCAAAGACATATGCAAAGACTGTATATTGATTGGGCATGGGGCAACTATGAGGCACCAGTAGGTCAGGTAGTGGTAGCCGAGGCATATGCGGTAATTAATCCAGACTTCTATACTTTGGTATGGAATGACCGTTGGTTAAAAGAGTATGCTACCGCTTTGATTAAGAGAACATGGGGTAATAACCTTTCTAAATTTGCCGGTTTACAATTACCAGGTGGTGTTACACTAGATGGCAAAACTCTTTATAATGAAGCTTGTGCTGAAATTGAGCGATTAGAGAAAGAAATGGAAATGAATTATGGTGCGCCATTAGAGTGGTTCCTCAATTAATATGCTCACCAATCCTTACTTTAATAACTATGGTTCAATTGCTGAACAGAGAGTAATCGAGGACTTAATTGTTGAATCAATTAAGGTAATGGGTTTTCAGGCATATTATTTGCCTAATGATAATGATTCGGCAAGAGACCTTCTATATGGTGAAGATCCAGTTAAAAAATTCAAAGATGCTTTTCCATTGGAAATGTATCTTTCTAATTCTATGGAATATTTGGGTGAAAAAGAATTCTTTTCCAAGTTTGGTCTTGAAATTAAAAACAATGTTCAAGTCATTCTCTCTAAGCGTTCTTTTTCATTAAGAGTACCACAAAATACTTTTACCAGACCACGAGAAGGTGATTTGATTTATGTTCCATTTTTAAATGGCACAGGTGAGTTGTTTGAAATTAAATTCACAAATCAAACAAAAGACTTCTTCATGTTGGGTCGCCAAGTACCATATTTCTATGAATTAGAATTAGAGAAATTCAAATACTCACAAGAAATTATTCAATCTGGTGTGGCAGATATTGATGCCATTGTTACGGACTCTGCTTACACATTACACTTGAATATTGATACTCGTTTGTTAACCACATATAGTGCCAATTCTTGGTCATCCGCCATTTACAATGCTGGATTTATTAATATCAATACGACAAGTCCAAAACTGGTTTCTTTGTTGAACAGTTTACAAGTAGGCGATTCTTATTCTTATGTGATTGGCTCAAACACAATTACTCAACCAGTTACTTCAGTAACAGTTGCCGGTTCTTTGTATCGTATTCAAACATCAAATACAATCTCAGGAACAGTCACGGCATTTACTGCACCACTTTTAGGTGGCAACGGTGTCAATTACAGCAAAGGCGAATTGGTGTATCAATCATCAGACACAACACAGTCAAATGCTACCACAGTTGCTTATGTTTCTTCTTGGTTACCATCAACAGGTATTCTATCAGTCACCAATATTGCTGGTGAATTTGAACCTGCCGTATACATCTACGGCGCTTCAAGTAATGCAGTATACGCTTTGGCCAATTTTGATCCATTGAATTCTCCGGCTAAAAAAGAACAATACGATAATGAGTACATTCAATCTTCAGCAAATTCTATTATAGATTTTTCTGAAACAAATCCTTTCGGTAGCATATAATGGCAAATACATTTTATAATCGTATCATTCGTAAACTTGTTGTAGGTTTTGGTAACCTATTTGATGAGATTACTTTGGTGCGTTACAATCCAGATAATTCAGAAGCACAACGTTTTGTTGTACCTATTGCTTATGCTGCAAAAGAATTATATGTGCAACGTATTGAAGGTGATCCTAACTTAGACAAAAAAGTTCAGATGACTTTACCTCGTATGTCGTTTGAAATGAACGGACTAACCTACGATGCCACAAGAAAACAAAATACTAATATTAGACAGTTTGCTCAAACTAGTGCAGGTGTTGTGTCTCAGTATAATCCTGTGCCTTACAATTTTGATTTTAATCTTTACATTTATGTTCGTAACATTGAAGATGGAACCCAAATTATTGAACATATATTACCATACTTTACACCTGATTATACTATCAAATTAAATTTAATACCTGAAATGGGTATTATTAAAGAAGTACCGATTGTATTAAATTCAACTACATCAGAAGTGACATATGAAGGACCAAGAGATACTGATCCTCGTATGATTATTTGGACATTAAACTTTACGGTCAAAGGATTTATTTTTGGTGCCGTATCTTCTACTGGTTTGATTAAAACTTCTATCACTAATATTTTCAATGAAATAACTAGTGCGGATACAATTCAATTTAATATGAGTACATCTGGTATAGGAACATATCAAATTGGTGAAACCGTATATCAAGGTTATTCTTTACCATTATCTACTGCATCTGCTAAAGTAGTTTATTATAATAATAACACATTACAGTTGACCAATATTAATGGTAATTTTGTATCTAATCAACCTATTATCGGTTCAGTAACTAATGCAAATTATACATTCACATCGTATCAGGTACAACCATTGAAGTATGCTGAAATTGTTGTTGTGCCTAATCCTACTGATGCAAATGCTAATTCTGCTTACACATACACAACAGTTATTTCTGAACCAATTGCCAATTCTGCCAACGTGGTTATTCCAACAAATACATCATACGATATTGATTTGACCACAGAAAACAAATACATAGACTTATTGTAAAGAGTAAAAAATGCCAACAATATTACAGTTCAAACGATATGCCAACACCGTTGTTGCAAACACAGCGGGGGCGGATGGTGAATTAATTATTGATGAAACCAATCATACTGTTACAGTACATGATGGCGTTACATATGGTGGTACTCGCTTAGCAACAGAAACTTATGTTGTCAATCAAGTTCAAACTATAAACAATTTAGCTAATACAGAATTTTATTTAACACAATATGCGGCTAATACTGCAAATTTATCTTCAGCAAATACCATTTATTTGTCTGGTGTAAACACCACACAAAATTCTAATATTGCTTTGTTGTTTGCTATTGATGCTTGGCAGAATACAATTGACCAGATTCAAACTGCCAATATTGCTGCAGCATTTAATCAAGCAAATACATCTGCAAATTTGGCACAAGCAGCATACAATGCTTCGAATTCTGCTAATTCTTTAGCATTAACGGCATTCAATCGAGCAAATACAGTTAATGGTGCCATCTATATTACTAACTCAGTATTAACAAGTGTAAACGCTTCTGATTTTGAATTTACCACTAATGGTCAAAATTTCTTTATGAGAGCAACTGGTAGTTTACAATTACCAGGTACAATTACTTTTGCTGATAGTACAGTTCAATCTACTGCTTTTTCTAGTGCAGTTTATAATACAATCAATTCTGCTTTTACACAAGCAAATACTGCGGCAACGATTGTTCCACAAAATGCTCAGTCAGCAAACTACACTTTGGCAAATACAGATGCAGGTAAACATTTATATTATACAAACGGTTCTGCCGTAAATTTGTATATTCCTTGGACATCAAATACAACATATGCCAACGGTACAACAATTACTATTATTTCTCATACAAGTTCAAACGTAACAGTAACACCAAATACTGGCGTTACGATGTATCTTGCTGGTAATACAACAAGTGCATCACGAAATGTTACAACATACGGCATGGCCACATTAATCATGACTGCCGCAAACACATGGTATATTAACGGTACTGGAGTGTTCTAATGTTGTCTGCAATGATGATGATGAATAATAATGTGATTTCTTTAAATACAAACACATCAAGTTTGGTTACAGGAAATGTAACATATTTACTTGACATGGCAAACTATGTATCAGGTAATACTTGGCCAGACACAAGTGGGAATGCTCGTAACTTTACCTTTTATACAGGTTCTGGCACAACTGTTCCGTGGACAAACACTTCTAATGTGATTAATTTAGGAACTAGCACAGCATATTTCCATGCAAACAATGCCAATTGGGCTAAAGCACCTAGTGCGTTTATGAATGCTAGTGTAAGTTATACTAAGGGTGCAGTAATTCGTGGTAACGGTACAACAGGCGCACCAATGGGTGCAGGTTATTTACAATGTTCTGCTGAAGCGAGAGATACAACTTGGTTTAACAATGGTACACCTTATTTTGCCGCTGGTAACCACACTTCTTCTGCGTACACCGATGTATTACAATCTACTGGATCAGAAAGTGCAAACACTTGGTATTATGTAAGTGTTACATTTAATCCTTCATCTGGATGGACATTGTATGTAAATGGTAGTCTTGTTGGAACAAGTGCTACAACTGCGGTAGGACCAACAGCAACCACGCCGGTAATTGGCGCCACACAAACGTTACCAGGTTTCAATGGCGATATTGCAGCTGCTCATGCATATAATAGAGCTTTATCAGCCGCAGAACACTTACAAAATGCTAACTATTGGTTATCACGATATAACGGATCCGTACCGGCATAACTATATAAATACTACAATTAGGGTATAGAAAATGGCAAAGACACTACAATTTAGACGATATACAACCGCCAACTTGGCATCAATTGTTCCGGCTGCCGGAGAATTGATTGTTGATACAAATCAAAACACCGCTACAATCGGTGATGGCACAACTTTTGCTGGTTGGTATCTGACCACTCAAGTACAAAACAATGCTAACGTTGCAATTCAAAACGGAATTAATGCAACTCAAAACGCCGGCATTACATTGGCTTCTGCAAACACAATTTATTTAAGTGGTGTTCAAACAACACAAAATGCTAATATTGCTGTGGCACTTTCTCAAGTAAAATTAGCATGGAATTTGGCCAATACAGCCGTTCAAAATACAGGTAACATTTTTGCCAATACTGTAAACGTTTCTACTTATATTAATTTTAGTACTACACACCAAGGTTTTGCAAATACAACAGCAAACACATCAGGTAATTTTGAATTTGATGCCAACGCATTTTATTTAACCGCTAATACAGTTAGTGGTCGTGGAGTTGTTGATGCTGCTCAATTTGCTTATTATAATAATACTGGTTTAATTTTAAATCTTCCTAATACTTCTGCCACACCACTAATGAATGCTTCACCAACCTTAGCAGGTGGACATCTTTATGAATTTGAATACTTGATATATTGGGCACCAACAACCACAGGCGTTACATTAAACGTAGGTTGGAGTCAAAGTGGTATACAAGCAGAAATATCAACCAATTTAATTCTTTCGGGAACAGCACCAACATCAAACGTTAGTTATATGTCTGTATATGATTATGTTGGTGTTGCAGCTTCCGGTTACAAACAAGTACCTGGAACATTTAATTCAGGAAATTCATATGTAACTCGTATTAAAGGTTTTGCTAATCCTTCTTTTGGAACAGCAAAATATCCATTATCTTTTTATGTCAGTACTGGAACAGGTTACATTTATAACGTATACGCCAAATTTACTGACCGTGGTTATATTGGATCTGTTCCCGCTAATGCGACTTATATGGTTGGTACCTGGAGTTAATAGTTAAAACAATATTATGTCATTAAATATTGGAACAGGAATAACAATAGGTCCTGGAATTTCTTTTTCTCAGTCTACCGGTTCTGGCGGTAGTGGTGGAGGTGGAGGCGGTGGTGGGCCGGTATCTCCAGTTGGAGTTTTTGAAGTAGTAGGAAATACACAATTTACATTGCCTACCGGAGTAACACAAACAACTTCATATACCAAATATGGAACGTCAAGTATAAGTTTTGATGGAACATCGGCCGCATATTTAACATTAACCAATAGTGCCTGGTTATCTTATGCAACAACAACAATTGAGTTTTGGGCATACCTACCTAGTGCTGTGTCTATCTATACTCAATCGGGTGCGTTTGCGTTGATTAATACTTCTACTTCACAGACCATGGCCAGTAATAGAGCATTTGGTCCATATTATACCGACACAACTGCTACCGGGGTCAACGGATACGGATCAAACGGCAACAATGCAACCACTGGTAATTTAGGCGCATGGAATCACGTTGCGTTTGTTATATCTCAGACTTCAGTTACAAATTACTTAAATGGTGTTCTACAATTAACGGATACCTATGCCACAACTCCACTTGATTTCCGACAATCTCCTTATAATAAATTAGAAATTGGTGCGTGGGACAGATTTAGTTTTTGGCGATTTACCGGATACATGGACGATATAAGATTTAGTAGTGGTGCAAGATATACTTCTACTTTTACTCCTCCGGCCGCAAGATTAACATCAGACAGAACAACATTAGCATTAATACAGAGTTTATAATATGAATGAATTGAATAAAAATTTATCTGAAATATTTGATGTGACACCTGTACCGGAAGAAAAGAAAGAAAAACTTCCTACGGTATCTGCCAAATATAATAAACCAGATATTGAATCTGACTTGACAGACGCATATCAACAGTCTAAAGAAAATCTTCAAGGCATTATTGACCAAGGCCATGAAGCCATGGAAGAAATACTTAATATTGCCAAAGCAGGACAACATCCACGAGCATTTGAAGTTTACGGAACACTACTTAAAAATATGGTGGACGCAAACAAAGAATTATTAAATATTCAAAAGCAAATGCGTGAGATGGATAAAAAGAAAGAAGTCAATAATACCACAATTGACAAAGCAATTTTTGTTGGTTCTACGGCAGACTTAGGCAAACTATTAAAAGATAATGGCCACAAGTAAACAATCCTATCGTGATAATCCTTTACTCAAACGAGTAGGAATTCAACAGAGTTATACACAAGAGCAATTTGATGAATATGTCAGATGTGCTAAAGACCCCATTTATTTTACCAAATACATTAAGATTATTACACTAGATGAAGGTCTGGTGCCTTTTGATATGTACGATTTTCAGAAGGACATGATTCGTACCTTTCATGATAATCGTTTTAGTATTGTTAAATGTCCCCGTCAGGTTGGTAAAACTACAACGGCCGTAGCATATCTTCTTTGGACTGTTCTATTCAAAGATTCACAATCGATTGCTGTTCTTGCTAACCGTGGTGGCACTGCTCGTGGTATTTTGAGTAAGTTACAATTAGCATACGAGAATCTACCAATGTGGTTACAACAAGGTGTTGTAGAGTGGAACAAAGGTCGTATTGAATTAGAAAATGGTTCTGTAATTGTTGCTGATTCTACCTCTAGTTCAGCATCTCGTTCTGGTTCTTTTAACATTGTATTCTTAGACGAGTTCGCTTTCGTACCATCCAATATCGCTTATGACTTTATTACCTCAGTTTATCCTGTGATTACTGCTGGTACAAAAACAAAAATTATTATTGTATCTACACCAAATGGTATGAATTTATTCTACAAAATTTGGAACGATGCAATCAACAAGAAGAATAATTATACTCCTTTTGAAATTCATTGGTCTATGGTACCAGGCCGTGATGAAGAATGGAAAGAAGAAACGATTAAAAATACCTCTGAACATCAGTTCCGTCAGGAGTTTGAAACTGAGTTCTTAGGTTCCACCAATACTTTAGTTTCTGCCACCAAGTTACAACAATTGGCTTATCAACAGCCTATTCTTGAACATGACATGATGAAGATTTATAAAAATCCTGTCAAGTCTGATGGTGAGGCACAAAAAGAACATATGTACGCTATTTGGGTTGACGTATCGGAAGGCAAAGGTCTGGACTCATCCGCTTTCTCTGTAATCGATATTTCTACAATGCCGTATGAACAAGTGGCCACATATAAGAGTTCTTCAATTTCTACTTTGTTATTTCCAACCGTCATCTATAATGCCGCTAGACTGTATAATGATGCTTATGTTTTGGTAGAAATTAACAATACTCCACAGATTGCTGACATTTTACACCAAGATTTAGAATACGAAAATCTGTTTAAAGTGTTTACAGGTAACAAAAAACCACAACAGTTGTCTGGTGGTTTTGCAAGAGGTGTTCAATTAGGTCTTAAAATGTCTACCCAAGTCAAACGAATTGGTTGTTCAAATCTAAAGACCTTGATTGAAAGTAACAAACTGATTATCAATGATTTTGATACCATTTCAGAATTAACAACATTCGTAGCCAGCAAGAGTTCTTTTGCCGCTGAAGATGATGCTAATGATGACATGGTCATGGGTTTAGTAATGTTTGCGTGGGCAACCACACAAAAATACTTCAGAGAAATTGTTGCTCATGATGTCCGTAAGACGCTTCAACTTGAAAATATGAATCAAATGGATGAAGATGTTCTACCGGCACCAGTCATAGAAAACGGTTTAGAACATGATTTTATGATGGAAGGTGGCGATGTTTGGGAAAAGGCAGACTCTCAGGAAACATACGCTCAATATTTTAGAGAATTTGGTCGTTAAAACTCTAAATACCGTGTTACATAAATATCACTATGGTATCATAACTGCCAAATAAATCAATATTCAAGGAGATAACAAATGGCATTTCAAATCTCTCCAGGCGTAAATGTTTCCGAAATAGACTTAACAACAGTCGTTCCTTCGGTTCTAACTACTGCCGGTGCTTTTGCTGGGGCTTTTGTATGGGGTCCAGTAAATAAAATTATTCAAGTAGATAGCGAAATTACTTTAGCAAGACGTTTTGGTAATCCAGACTCTAACACATATCAATCATTCTTTACCGCTGCTTCTTTCTTGGCTTATGGTAATAATCTTCAATTGGTTCGTGCTGCTAACTCTGCCGCTTACAACGCTTCTTCAAACGTAAGTTCAATAACAGGTTTGGTAACAAGTACAGTTCAAGTACAAAACAAAGATGTATTCCAAGCACAATACTTACAAAACTTGACCAATGGTAATGCTTATGGTCCAGTTGTTGCTCGTTATCCAGGTGCTTTAGGTAACTCATTAACAATTTCTGTTCTTGATGCTGGTCTTGCCAGTTCATTTAGTTCTTGGAACGTAAATGGTGTTGGTGTTTCTAGTTACTTTACTTCTGCTCCTGGTACATCTGCTCAAGCAGCTGCACTTGGTTCATCTAACGATGAAATCCACATGGTAGTTGTTGATACAGGCGGTTTATTCTCTGGTACAAAAAATACTGTTCTTGAAGTATTCCCATTCATGTCTAAAGGTGCTGACGCCAAAGATTCTTTGGGTAATTCAAACTACTACAAAAATTACATCTATAATAACTCACAGTACATTTATGTAATGGACCATCCACAGTATGCAAATACTTCTGGTACATGGGGTAAAAACTTAGCAAATACCAATTTTGCTGTGTTAGGTAACAATCTAAGTACCGGTCCTAACTATGTAACATTAGGCAATGGTGCTGATGCTCAACCTACTGATGCTGATTTAGAAACTGCTTATCAGTTGTTCCAAAATGCTGATGCCGTTAATATTGACCTAGTAATGACAGGTTCTGCTGACGTAACAGTTCAACAGTATGTAATTGATAATATTGTTAATTATCGTAAAGACTGTGTGGCATTTGTATCGCCTCCTTCTTCAGCAGTTATCAATCAACCAGGTTCTGAAGCTTCTAACATTGTAACATGGAACACTTCTTTGGCTCGTTCAACATCTTATGCTTTCGCCGATTCTGGTTGGAAGTATATGTTTGACAAGTATAACAACGTATATCGTTGGATTCCATTGAATGGTGACATGGCTGGTCTTTGTGTAAATACAGATAACATTCGTGATCCATGGTTCTCACCTGCTGGTTTCAATCGTGGTAACTTAAAGAATGTTGTTAAGTTGGCATGGAATCCAAACAAGACATACCGTGATACATTGTATGCTTCAGGTATCAATCCTGTTGTAACATTCCCTGGAAACGGTACAATTCTTTATGGTGACAAAACTCTACAAGCAAAACCATCGGCATTTGACCGTATCAATGTTCGTAGATTGTTCATCGTATTGGAAAAGACTATTGCAATTGCTGCCAAGTATTCATTGTTTGAGTTTAATGATTCATTCACACAAGCACAATTTGTTGCCTTAGTAACTCCATTCCTTCGTGATGTTAAAGGTCGCCGTGGTATTACAGACTTTAAAGTAGTTTGTGATTCTACAAATAACACTCCACAGGTTGTTGATTCTAACCAGTTTGTTGGTGATATCTACATTAAACCTGCTCGTTCAATCAACTTTATCCAATTGAACTTTGTTGCAGTTAGAACAGGTGTTGACTTTACTGAAGTCGTTGGACAGTTCTAATAAATAAAGAATATAGGAGATAACAATGACATTCAACGTAGCAGAATTTAGAGCGAATCTGATTGGTGACGGTGCCCGTCCCAATCTATTCCAGGTAACTTTAACATTGCCTACATTTGCTAATAATTCATCCGCAGCCGGTAACAAAATTCAGTTTATGGCAAAATCAGCACAACTGCCAGGTTCTACAATTGGTCAGGTACCAATTTATTACTTTGGTCGTGAAATGAAATTTGCTGGTAACCGTACTTTTGCTGACTGGACTTTACAGATTATCAACGATGAGGATTTCTTAATCCGTAATTCAATGGAATCTTGGATGAATGCTATTCAGAGCCATGCAGGTAACTTACGCAGTGCCGCAGCACAAAACAACAACACTTACCAAGTTGACGCTTTAGTAACTCAATATGGTAAAGAAGGTAACGCTATTAACGAATACAAGTTTGTTGGTATGTTCCCTGTTGATGTTGCTCCGATTGATTTGGATTGGGGTTCAAATGATACTATTGAAGAATTTGGCGTAACATTTGCATACCAATACTGGACAAACGCAGCAAGTACAGACGTTTAAGCTTTATAATTTTACGGAAGGGACTACGGTCCCTTTCATTATGTTTTTTTGAATTGGAAAAAGTAATATGGCAAATGACAACAAGTTCTCTCTCTTTGGTTTTACAATTGCTCGGAAGCAGTCGAATGACGCTCAAGCCGTGGCACCATCTTTCTCGCCACCAAATAATGATGATGGCGCTCTCACCATCACATCCGCCGCATACTATGGAACTTATGTTGACTTAGATGGTACTGCCAAAAATGAAGTAGAACTCATTTCTCGCTATCGTGAAATGGCAATGCAACCAGAAATTGAAGCTGCCATTGATGATATCGTGAATGAAGCCATCTGTCAAGACGATGATGGTAAGAACATTAAATTGGTACTTGATGATTTACAAGTACCAGAAAAAATTAAAAATGCCATTAAAGGTGAGTTTTCAACAATTCTCCGTTTGTTAAATTATAACAATTTGGCACAAGATATTTTCCGCCGTTACTATGTTGACGGCAGAATGTACTACCATATTATTATTGACCGTGATAAACCAACTGAAGGTATCAAAGAATTACGATATGTTGATCCTCGCAAGTTGAAAAAAGTTCGTGAGATTAAGAAGAAAAAAGACGAGCGTACCGGTGTGGAGATGATGAATGTTATTAATGAATATTATATCTTCAATGATAAGGTTACTACTGGTTCTAGTAGCAATTTTGGCCCTGTTGGTGTCAGAATTACCACAGATTCCATTATCTCTGTTGTTTCTGGTCTCATGGATTCTCGCCGTGCCGTGGTATTGTCTTATATTCATAAAGCAATTAAACCGCTAAACCAGTTAAGGATGATTGAAGATGCCACAGTCATTTATCGTATCAGTCGTGCTCCTGAACGCCGTATTTTTTATATTGACGTGGGTAACCTTCCAAAACTAAAGGCAGAGCAATACCTCCGTGATATTATGGTGAAATACAAGAACAAGTTGGTCTATGATGCCAACACCGGTGAAGTTCGTGATGACCGTAAGTTCTTGTCAATGATGGAAGATTTCTGGTTACCTCGCCGTGAAGGTGGAAAAGGTACAGAAATTTCTACTTTACCAGGTGGTCAAAACTTAGGTGAGTTGGAAGATGTTAAATACTTTGAAAAGAAATTATACAAGGCACTTAACGTACCAGTCTCTCGTTTAAATCCAGAGCAATCAGGATTCTCTCTTGGTCGTACCAATGAGATTACCCGTGACGAATTAAAGTTTGCTAAATTTGTTGACCGTATGCGCAACAAGTTTGCTGATTTGTTTGACCAAGCATTAAGAGTTCAGTGCGTTCTCAAAGGTATTTGTACCAATGAAGAATGGAATGATTTTAAAGAACACATCTATTATGATTTCATTAAAGACAATAACTTTAGTGAACTTAAAGATGCGGAGTTGATGAAAGAACGGTTGTCTTTGTTGTCGGCTGTAGATCCATACACAGGTCGTTACTTCTCACAAAATTGGATTCAACAAAACGTATTGCGTTTAACTGATGATGAAATCAAGAAAATGCAGACTGAAATTGATGAAGAAAAAGAGATGGGTCTAGGTTTACCTGTTGGTGTTGGTAATGAAGTGGCACAACAAATGATGATGTCGAATGTGCCACAACAACCAGTAAATCCTGCTGATAAAGAGGATACCAACGAATCAACTATTACTAAATTGAAGCGTATATTATAAATATTTTATTTGGAGAACAAAATGGCAGACTATTCTACCCGTAACATCATTGATTATGCAATGGACCAAGATGCAGTAAATTTTAGAAGCGAACTCTATGGTGCAATTCACGATAAAGTGGCTGCACATATTGCCGCAGCAAAACAAGCTGTGGCACAGAACATTTTTCCTTCAGATGAGGAAAGTGTTGATACCGATGAAACACCTACCGAATAAGATATAAATATATCATCTATTTAAACAAGGCAGAAAATGGCAAATAAATTTACCTATCAAGTGTTGAGAGATACTACAACAGATGCTGTTATCAAATTAACAGGTACTTTTGACGGTTCTAGTGGAAACGAATCAAACGTTTCTCGTATTTCTGCAAACACTTTGGCAAACGCTTTAGCAAACAACGGACTTTTATTGTCCACACAAAATGCCAATACTGCTTTGCCATACTATGATTTACAACTTACAGGTTTAAAGTATTATGTAAACTTTCCAGTATCTTCACCTATTGGTTCTGTTGAACTGTTTTGGTCTGGTAATAATACAGGTACCGCAGCATCATCTTATGCAAACTCAGCAACTATTTTCCATTTACAAGGTCAAGGCGAGTTTGGTTTAGGTGAGCAATTGCCTTCTATTACTAACAATTCTGGTACTGGCGCTGCAAATACTGTTGGTAACGGAGACTTGGGTGTTGCAACTCAAGGTGCTACTGCTAACTCATCATACACTTTAATTGTTTCTGTTCGTAAGAACAATGCAATGTATCAACGTGGTCAATTGAGTGATCCAGCAGCATTTAACTATGGCCAATATTCGTTAAAACCATAATTGAAATGTTAACCTTTAAAGAATTCTTAAATGAATCTAATGTACAAAAGGTTGGTAGAAAAAGAATTATTAGAATTCGTGTAAGAAAAGGCAAAGTACAAAGAAACAAAACCTTTTCTTCAATGCCAGGTTGGACTATTCGTGGCGGTAAGTTGGTACGAATGAGTTACAAAGAACGTAGAGATAGAAAATTGGGCGCCCAAATGGGTCAACATAAAAAAGCAGCAAAGTTAAAACAGACAATAAGAAAAGCCAAGATATCAAAAATTAAAAGAGGCGCATTAGGACTATGAAACTTATTAAAGAAATTCACGAAACGGTAAATTATATTACCGAAGGCACAGATGGTAAAAAAGAACTTTTTATTGAAGGTCCTTTTTTAGTTTCTGAAAAGAAAAACAAAAATGGCCGCTTGTATGAATACAATACAATGAAAAAAGAAGTTCATCGTTACACCGATGAGTATATTAATAAAAATCGTGCTTTTGGAGAATTAGGTCATCCTGATACTCCAACCATTAACTTGGACCGTGTATCACACATGATTGTTGGTCTCAAAGAAGATGGTCACCAATGGATTGGTAAAGCTAAGATTCTTGACACACCTATGGGTCAAATTGCTCGCCAATTGATTGAAGGTGGCGCCCAATTAGGTGTATCGTCAAGAGGTATGGGTTCATTGAAAAACGTTAATGGTGTAAACGTTGTTCAGAACGATTTTTATCTAGCCACAGCGGCAGATATAGTAGCAGATCCTTCTGCGCCTGGTGCATTTGTACAAGGTATCATGGAAGGTAAAGAATGGATGTTAGTAAATGGTGTTTGGACAGAACAATATGTTGAGGAAGCTAAGAAACAAATTCGTAAAGCTTCTAGTAAAGATATTGAACTAGTAAGTCTACACATATTTGAAAACTTCATGAAAAAACTTTAAATATAAATATATCCAATAAATCAAGGAGATTTTCAAAATGGGAAAATTTAATCTGACCGAAGCCGCTAAAGATATCCTTTTAGGCGAAGGTTCAAAAGAAACATTTGACGCTAACATTGCTGCTAAGAAGTCACAGCGTGGTAGCGAAGGTACTCAAGGTCAAAAAGGTATGGTCGGCCAAGATAAGTTACCTACATCTACTGTTGCTGGTCAACAAGATGTTGGTGAAATCGGTCAATCACCAGAAGAAATGGATGATAAGTTGCCTGAGTATACAAAAGGCACACCATCCGCAACTCCTCCTGGTGCTACTCCTCCTGTTGGTTCAGAAAAAGATGGCGTTGGCATTTCCAAGCCACAAGGTCAACCACAAGAGACAATGGGTCGCCACGATTTAACACATACTGCTCAAGCACAAGCAACTGATTACGAAGCAATTCGTGACCGTATTGCTGGTAAAATGGCAGCACAAACAATGCAAGCTAATCCAGGTGCAACATTTCAACAATATGAAAGTACAGATATGTCCGCTGATATTGATGCGTTAATGGAAGGCGAATCACTTTCCGAAGATTTCAAAGTTAAAGCAACTACCATTTTTGAAGCTGCTGTATTGTCCCGTGTTGATGCAATTGTTGCTGATGTTGAATCACAATTGACAGAACAGTTTGACATCGCCGTAGACCAAATCAAAGAAGAAATGGCTGCCAAAGTTGATGATTACCTCAACTACATGGTTGAAGAATGGATGAAAGAAAACGAAGTTGCTATTGAGAAAGCTCTCAAAGCAGAAATCGCTGAAGAATTTATGGACGGTTTACGCAATTTGTTTGTTGAACACTATATCGATATCCCTACCGAAAAGGTAGACGTTGTTGAAGAACTCTCTGCTAAAGTAGAAGAACTTGAAGCTTCTTTGAATGAGCAAATCAACAAAGGTGTTGAACTTACAAAAGAATTAAACGAACAGAAAAAAATTGAGGCTATCTACACAGCGTGTGAAGGCCTGACTCAAACCCAAGTAGAAAAATTGAAATCGCTCGCAGAGAACGTAGAATTTACTACTGAAACAGAATTCAATGCAAAATTGAATGTTTTGAAAGAGTCATATTTCAAAGCAGAAGTAAAAATTGCTGAGAGTTCTGACTTAAACGAAGGCGTTGAAGTTGAAGAAGAAAAGAAACAATCCGTTTCTGCTGACCCTTCAATGGACGTCTACGCTAAAGCAATCTCACAGAGTTTGGTAAAATAATAAATAAAATTTACCATTAAAGATACCTAACAAGGAGAATTAAATGTATTTAACAGAAGAACTACAAAAGAAATGGCATCCAGTTCTGGAGCATCCAGAATTAGACGCTATTAAAGACCCATACAAGAAGGCTGTTACTGCTCTTGTTTTGGAAAATCAACAACAAGCTATGGCTAAAGACCGTTCAGTATTGAACGAAACTGCTGACGCTGGTCCAACCAACGTTGCTGGTGGTGTTCAAAACTTTGACCCAATTTTGATTTCTTTAGTACGCCGTGCTTTGCCAAATCTTATTGCTTATGACGTTGCTGGTGTTCAACCAATGACTGGTCCTACTGGTTTGATTTTTGCAATGCGTGCTCGTTACAACACACAACAAGGTACAGAAGCTTTCTACAACGAAGCCAATACCATGTTCTCTGGTCAAGGTTCCGCAAACGGTGTATTCAATAACTACGGTTTCTTGGGTACAACTGCTACAGATACAGCAAACTCTGCTGTTTCTAACGAAGCTGCTAACTCATTCACAACTGGTATTGGTCTACAAACCGCCGTTGCTGAACAGTTAGGTGCTGACGGTGCTAACAGTTTCCAACAGATGGCCTTCTCTATCGAGAAAGTTACTGTAACTGCTCAATCCCGTGCCTTGAAAGCTGAATACTCATTAGAACTCGCACAAGACTTGAAAGCAATCCATGGTCTTGATGCTGAAACAGAATTGTCAAACATTCTGTCTACTGAGATTCTTGCTGAAATCAACCGTGAAGTTATCCGTACAATCTATTTGTCCGCTGTTGTTGGCGCACAATACGGTACAGTAACACAAGGTTATTTCGACTTGGATACAGACTCTAACGGTCGTTGGTCTGTTGAGCGTTTCAAAGGTTTGATTTTCCAAATTGAACGTGATGCTAACGTAATTGCTAAGCAAACACGTCGTGGAAAAGGTAACGTATTGATTGTTTCTTCTGACGTAGCTTCTGCAATGGCTATGGCAGGCGTTCTTTCATACACACCTGCTCTTCAAGCTGACTTGCAAGTAGATGACACAGGTAATACATTTGCTGGTATGTTACATGGTCGTATCAAGGTTTACATCGACCCATACTATGGTGGTTATACTTCTAACCAAGAACTCGTAACTATCGGTTACAAAGGTTCTAGCCCATACGATGCTGGCTTGTTCTATTGCCCATACGTTCCATTACAAATGGTTCGTGCAGTTGACCAGTTTACATTCCAACCAAAGATTGGATTCAAAACTCGTTACGGTATGGTAGCAAACCCATTTGCTGCTGGTTTGAATCAGAATAGCGGTATCATTCAACCACGCACCAACGTTTACTATCGTATTTTCGGTGTTAAGAACTTGATGTAATCGTCAAAGAAAATAAGTCAACATAGATTGACATTTTCAGAGAGACTCCTTCGGGAGTCTCTTTTTTTATGGCCTAAATATCCGTATGACAGCACTTACAAGAACTCCTCAAAATACCAATTATCTACAACCGACCAAGTTTATCATGGCGTTTGATAGAATCCCTAATGTCCAGTATTTCTGCCAGTCAGTAAATATACCTGGAATGCAACTAGGCGCAGCCCCATTGAATTTTCCTGGTCTTGATGTAAATGCCCCTGGTACCAAAATGATGTACAACCAGTTAGCCATGACATTTACTGTGGATGAACCAATGAAGTCATGGCAAGATTTACACTCTTGGTTCCGTTCCATTGCGTCTCCAGCAGGCACGGATGAACGGAATAGGTTGGCGGCACTACAAAGTAAGAGAACTACCGGTCCTAAGTCTTATTCTGATGCCACTTTGACGGTTCTTTCGGCATTAAATAACCCTTTATTCCGTGTCCGTTATTATAATTGTTTTCCAATTTCTTTATCAGACATCCAGTTTGATACCAAAATGTCGGCAGATGATATTATTACTTCCGATGCCATCTTTCTATTTGATTACTTTGACTTTGAAACTGCTTGACAATTAACATTGAGTGTGTTAATATATTAAATTGGTGTTAAACTATTGAAAATATTATGGAAAATCTTGAACAAGTATTAAAGTATTGGGAATCAGATGCAGACATGGACCAGACAGAGCCTGGTAAAGAACTGTTAAAGATACCTAAACTACACAACAAATACCTCAGTATTCTTACTAAACACAAAATTGCCTCAAAGAAGGCACATTTTGATTATCTCCGTATGCGTAAAGTCAAATGGGAGTATTATACAGGCAAGATGTCACAAGAAGAATTGGCTGAATACGGTTGGGAACCATTTCAGTTTACACTCAAATCCGACATTACTACATACTTAGAGGCTGATAGTGATTTGATTAAACTATTGGAAAAGAAAGTATATCATGAAGAAACCATTTCGGTGATTGAATCTATTATGAATGAATTGAAACAAAGAACATGGCAGTTGCGTGACTTTATCTCATGGGAGAAATTTATTGGCGGGCAGTGACGGATAAATTCGGTTATAAATACTCCAAAAAGGAGTGTATATGGAAGATATTTTTGAAGGTCTTAAAGATGTTAAAATTGATGAAATACAAAACAAAGAATTTATTGAATATAAAGAATTGTGTGTAATTGGTGCCCAAACAAGAAACGCTACAATGGTTGAATGTCCACATTGTAAAGTAGTTGGTAATGAACCTAACATGATACGTTGGCATTTTGATAATTGTGAAACAAAATTAAGGTGTTGTGAACAATGTGGTAATACAATACCAAGGCAAGGAATAAAACCATTTTTATATAATGTTAAAAAATATTGTAATAGAAAATGTTATATGGATAACAAAAAAGGTAAACCACCTATTGTTATGACGGATGAAGTTAAAAATAAATTATCGGTGATTAGAAAAGAATGGTGGAAAAACCAGAAATCCTCATAAGTAAAGTTAATGAGGTATACGCAAAAATTACAGCAGAAAAAAGTATTCTAAAAGAAGCTTCAGAATATTTTACTTTTTTTGTGCCAGGATATCAATTTGTTCCGGCTTATAGAAATAAAATTTGGGACGGGCGCATAAGACTCCTAAATTTACAAAACAATCAACTCTATATTGGATTACTTCCATATTTTGAACTGTTTTGTGAAGAAAGGCAATACAAATTTGAACTACAAGATAGTTTAGATTTTGAAGATGAATTCTCGGTTTATCATGCCAAAAAGTTTGTTGAACAATTAAACATTCATTCAAACGGCAAACCAATCGAAGTAAGAGAACATCAGTTAAATGCTTTTGTTCATGCCATGCAAAAGAAACGAACCTTGTTGGTTTCTCCTACCGCTTCTGGCAAATCTCTTATCATCTATCTTATTTTCCAACAATTACACAAATACCAAAATTTAAAAGGTCTTGTTATTGTTCCAACAACATCTTTGGTTGAACAATTATATTCTGATTTTGGTGATTACAATGATGGTGAAATGACTAATGTTCACCGTATTTACCAAGGTAAAGAAAAAGAATCTGACAAAGACTTAACCATTTCTACGTGGCAATCATTATATAAGATGCCACCAGAATATTTTAAGCAGTTCGATTATATTATTGGTGACGAAGCCCATCTATTCAAAGCACAATCTCTTACAACAATTCTTACCTCTTGTGTTAATGCCAAATATCGTATTGGTCTTACAGGCACACTTGATGGTACCAAAACACACAAACTGGTGTTAGAAGGTCTTTTTGGTCCTGTTCGTAAAGTAATTACCACAAAAGAGTTAATCACTCAACAGAAACTTTCACAATTTGAAATTAAGTGTTTAGTGTTGAAACATTCCGATGAAGAAGCATTACGAATAAAAGATGCAACTTACCAAGAAGAAATTGAATATCTCATTTCACACGAAGCCAGAAATAAATTCATTAAAAATCTTACAGTTAGCTTAGGTAAAAATACTTTGGTTCTTTTCCAAATGGTTGACAAACATGGTAGGATACTGTATGATATGATAAGACAAACAGAGAAGATTGGCAATAGAAAAGTTTTCTTTGTTTATGGTGGTACAGAAACTTCTGACCGTGAAGAAATAAGAAAGATTATGGAGACAGAGAACGATGCTATTATTGTGGCTTCTTTTGGGACTTTTAGTACTGGTATTAATATTAGGAATTTGCATAACATTATTTTTGCAATGCCAACTAAATCGAGCATTCGAACTTTGCAAAGCATTGGACGAGGCCTACGACAAAGTGAAGGAAAAGAAATAGCGGTGTTATACGATATTTCGGATGACCTTAGACATAAAAAACATATGAACTATACTCTTAAACATTTTGTGGAAAGAACTAAGATATATAATGAAGA
>Ga0208874_1000054_pt1 | contig 39267 bp, 70 predicted proteins | sample CryBogCBH10Oct08_FD_184604 | JGI IMG/M metagenome (GOLD analysis project Ga0208874, IMG submission 184604) | Freshwater microbial communities from Crystal Bog, Wisconsin, USA - CBH10Oct08 (SPAdes) (version 2) | ecosystem: Environmental > Aquatic > Freshwater > Lake | place: Crystal Bog... | reverse complement strand
AGTAGACCAGACTATACTATCAAAGGTGTAGTGGAGGATCCGGATGTAGGAATGATGCCCTTCAATGAAGATGATATGGAAGAAGGAGTCTTTGATTACTTTAAGAAAAAGCCACAATCAAAACCTAAACTAGATTATGATGCAGTGCGTAGAGCATCTAGTCAAGGTTCAGCACCTAGAACCAATGGTGTTTATATGAAACCTGCACAATATTATGCTGACCAAAGACGCACATCAATGGCAGAATCTAAGGTTACAGGTAAAACTATTGAATCAATTTTTGAATCATCACTAGATGATGTGTTTAAAGATTATGGTCAAAAAAAGATAAATGAAGAAATCAAAACTAGCAAAGACCATGCTATAATGAAAGAGTTCATTCAATGGACTAGTAGACGACTACATCTTAAAGAGCCGTTTCCAAGAATGATATTTAGTGATGACACTGAAAAAGCACAAAAAGGTCATCACACTGGAGTACATACTCCAGAAGATAATACAATTTGGATTTACACTGGTAAAAGAAACATGGTTGATATCATGCGTACAGTGTTCCATGAGTTAGTACACGAGAGACAAGCACAATTGGGTATGATTAAGCCTGGCGACAGCTATCCAGGTAGTCCAATTGAAGTCATGGCTGATATGTTAGCTGGTAAGTACATCAAGATTTTTGGCAAGAACCATCCGGAGATATTCCAGTGAGAGCAATTGAATTCTTAGTTGAGAGTATGAGTCGTAGAAACTTTATGAAAGGTGCTGCCGCTACCGGTATGATGGCAGCTACCGGTGCTAATGCTATGCAGTATAAGCCTCAACCAGAAGAATACAATGTATTAAGCCCTAACACTGACAATGAACTTGTGTTACAAAAAGTAGCAAGACATAATGGATTAAAGGGTAGTGAACTTGCTCAGTTCTTGGGTCAGATGAAACATGAATCATGGGACTTTAGTAAAATGTCTGAGAAGCCAAAGTTCAAAGATTATTTTGCTCATAAATATGATATACGTTATGCTCCTAAAACAGCAAGAATGTTAGGTAACAACAAGCCAGGTGATGGTGAACGTTATCATGGTAGAGGTTATGTTCAGTTAACTGGTCGTGACAACTATCGTATGGCAGGTGAAGCGATTGGTGTTGATTTAGTCAATCACCCTGAACTAGCAGCAAAGCCAGATGTTGCTGCAAAAATTGCATTATGGTATTGGAAGACTCGTGTTAAGCCAAACGTTCAAAACTTTGGTGACACAACTAGCGTTACCAAAGCAATTAACCCGGCATTACTTGGCTTACAAGCCCGTCATCAAAATTTTAAAGACTATTTGAGGATATTATGAAAATACAAGAAGTTATCACAGAAGGTGAAAATTGGAGCAAACACAATCACAAACGTGTTGGTGGCATGAGTAAGAAAAGCGTGAGTGTTTACCGTAGAGAACACCCAGGTAGTCATATTCAAACTGCTGTAACTACAAAACCAAGCAAATTGAAAAAAGGTAGTAAAGCCGCTAAACGCCGTGCCAGTTTCTGTGCTCGTATGAAGGGTATGAAGAAACATCGCACTGGTGCTAAAACTGCACATGATCCAAACAGCAATATCAATAAGAGTTTGCGTAGATGGCATTGTGAGAGTGTTGAAGAAATGCAACAAATGCTAGAAAGTGCTACACAGTTTATCTCTGAAAAGAAACGCACACAAGCACAACGCAATGCTGAAAAATGCTGGCCAGGTAAGCACAAAGAAGGAATGAAAAATAGCCCAACACATCCAGGTATGAAAGTAAACAACTGTGTACCAAATGAAAGTGTTGAAGAAGCTGCCAATCTAGCACAACAGGCTGCAATTGCTATCAACATGAAGAAGCATCATCAAAAGCCAAAATCAAAATGAGAGCAAGTGAACTAGTCAAGAATCGTTGGCAACTACTTGTTACCTCTAATGAGAAACATGAGTGGGCCAACAATTTGATTGACTTAGTTCATAACGCATATAAGAATACAAACTTGGGTTCGTTTGTTCAAAATAGTAGTCAAGTTGCAGCAAGTGATTGGGTAGCATTAGATTGGGACCCAGATCCAAATTTAGACTGTACTGTATTCTATCGTAGAGCAAGACCAAATGAATCTTGGACTGGTTACAAGATTCAAGGCATTGGTCATGATGGCAAAACTGAATCAAAACAAAAGGTTATTAATAGAGTTAAAAATCTATTGACTAAACCGGGTGTTTGGATTGAATCAAGTGATGCTATGGCAAGGACATTAGGTAAGCAAGGATTGAATCCTGTTACCGATGAACAAACATTACAACAACTGTTTCCAAATAGTAATCTAACACTATTAGATAATAATGGGAACTACGAGCGAATCGTAGATGGTAGAAAGATTCGTGAACAAGTATTTGGAAACCCGGTGACAAAATGAGAGCAAGTGAATTTATAAACGAAACAGTAAACCCAGATATCTATCATTCTAACTTCAAACATGAATTAGAGATACATGGGCTTAGATATGTTGCTACAACAGAAAACAATACTGGTTGGGGTAACCAACTTATCATCACTGTATACGATGGTAAAAAAGTAGTTGCTGAAGCCGAACTTGCAGAAGAACCACATGACAAAGCGTTGATTAGTCAAAACACCTGGGTAAATAAAAACTATCAAGGTCAGAATATTGCAACTAACATGTATGCGTATGCCAAGATGTTGGGCAACGACATTATTCCTAGTGATATGCAAACCGACCAAGGTGAAAGAATGTGGCAGTCATGGAACCGTTCAGGACAATCTAAACACATCTTACCTAAAGGCTACAAAGGGTAAATTAATTACGCAAAAAGTTTGACTTCTCTACAGAATGCTTTATAATAAGTACTTTCTCAGGAGAATTTATGACAACAAAAATGTTCAGCGGTGACCAAAAAATTAAGCTCACACAATTGATAAATGAAGGAATGGCAGTAATGCACGAGGTTGATACCCTCAACGAAGGTCTTAACGACACAGTTAAAGCTATCGCAGAAGAATTAGAGGTGAAACCTTCTGTTCTTAAAAAAGCAATTCGTATCGCACACAAAGCAAGTCTAACACAGACTAACCAAGAACACGAAGACTTGAACACTATTTTGGAAACAGTAGGTAAAACAGTCTAATGTCATACATTGATGCTATTCATTCCCGTGATGAAGACCGTATCTATGTAGTAGAAAGATCACCTGAGGGTAAAAGAGTATATAACGAGTTTCCAGCAAATTATGTGCTTTACTATGACGACCCTAAAGGCAAACAACGAAGTATTTACGGTACTCCTGTATCAAGATTCAGTACTCGCAAGAGACAAGAATTTGAAAAGGAAAAGCGTATCCACTCTAACAAAACATTGTATGAGAGTGATGTTAACGTTATATTCCGTTGCTTATCAGAAAACTATTTAGGTGTTGAACCACCTAAACTACACACTTGTTTCTTTGACATTGAAGTTGACTTTGACCCCGTTAAAGGGTTCAGTCCAACAAGTGACCCATTCAATCCAGTAACAGCAATCAGTCTATACTTAGATTGGCAAGACACATTGGTAACATTGTGTATTCCACCTAAGCACATGAGTGAAGAAACAGCACAAGAAATTGTAAGTAAGTTTGATAACACATTACTTTTCAAAAATGAAAAGGAAATGTTTGATGTTTTCTTCCAATTGATAGAAGATGCTGATGTTGTGACTGGTTGGAACAGTGAAGGCTATGACATACCCTACATGGTTAATCGTGTAACACGAGTAATGAGTAAGGATGACACTAGAAAATTCTGTCTATTGGGTCAGCTTCCAAAGCCAAGAGAATATGAACGATTTGGTAAGAAAGAAATGACTTACGATTTGGTTGGTCGTATTCACCTTGACTATTTACAATTGTACAAAAAGTATAACTATGAATCACGACACAGTTATAAACTAGACGCCATTGGTGAAATGGAAGTCGGTGAAAACAAAACACAATATGAAGGTACTCTAGACCAATTGTACAACAAGGACTGGGAAAAGTTCTTAGAGTATAACCGTCAAGATACTATGTTGTTGGTTAAGATTCATAACAAAACAAAGTTCTTAGAACTTGCTAACGCATTGGCACATGAGAACACAGTTCTTATGCCAACAGTTATGGGTTCAGTTGCTATGATTGAAATGGCAGTTATGAACGAGGCTCACAGTCGTGGGTTAGTTGTACCAGATAAGAAAAGGAAGAATGAAAATGATGAAGAACAACAGCAAGCAGCAGGTGCCTATGTTGCTACTCCCCAAAAGGGAATGCATGACTGGGTCGGAGCAGTTGACATCAACTCGCTATATCCATCCGTTATTCGGGCGCTCAACATGGCAGGTGAAACCATTGTTGCTCAAGTCAGACAAACATTAACAGACCAATACATGAAGGATAAAGGTGCTAAATTAGCACGTGAGAAGAAATTCTTCAAAGAAGGTGATGAAGATGTTAAAGGTGCTATCTTGTGGGAAAACTTGTTTGGTGCACTAGAGTACACAGCAATTATGAACCAAGAACGTGGCACTATGTTATGGCTAGACTATGAAGATGGTCGTAGTATTGAAATGAGTGCAGCCGAGATATGGAAACTAGTCTTTGACAGTCATAAGCCTTGGATGATATCAGCAAACGGTACAATCTATACTTATGAAAAAGAAGGTGTCGTTCCAGGATTACTAAGTCGTTGGTATACTGAACGTAAAGCAACACAGAAACAGGCTAAAGAAGCAGATGCAGCAGGAGATAAAGAACTACATGCTTATTATGATAAGCGTCAATTAGTTCGTAAGATTTTGTTAAACAGTGCTTATGGTGCATTGTTGAATGAACATTGTCGTTTCTATGACAAACGTATTGGTCAAAGTGTTACACTAAGTGGTCGTCAAATTGTTCGCCACATGATGAGCCAAATCAATCAAAGTATTGAAGGTGAATATACACACGAAGGTCGTTCTATTGTTTATGGCGATACTGATAGTTGTTATTTCTCGGCGTGGCCTGCACTTAAAGCACAAGTTGAAGCAGGTGAGTTGTCATGGGACAAAGATGTTTGTATTGGCTTATACGACAGTATTGCTGATGAAGCAAACGAGAGTTTCCCAGCATTCATGGAGAAAGCGTTTCACGCTCCTCGTAAGAATGGTGCAATCATTAAAGCTGGTCGTGAATTAATTGGTGATCGCAGTATCTTCATTACTAAAAAACGTTATGCCATCAACATCTTTGATAAAGAGGGTAAACGTAAAGATAGTAATGGTAAGTTAGGCGATATCAAAGCTATGGGTCTTGACTTGAAACGTGCGGATACTCCTAAGTATGTGCAAGAGTTCTTGATGAACGTATTGCAAATGGTCATACAGCAAGGTAAAACACGAGATGAAGTTATCGAAACCGTAAAAGAATTCAAGCGTTGGTTGAGTGAACAAAAGCCTTGGACAAAAGGTTCACCTAAGTCAGTTAATAATTTGACTAAGCATACACAAAACTGGGAGAAGACAGGTAAATGTGGTGTTGGTCATGCTATGGCTGCGATTAACTATAACTATTTACGAAATCTTTATAACGACAACTACTCAATGAAAATTGTAGATGGTATGAAGATTGTTGTATGTAAACTCAAACCAAATGCATTGAATATGAATAGTGTTGCTTACCCAACGGACGAACTACGATTACCGCAATGGTTCATTGAGTTACCATTTGATGACGAAGAAATGGAAAAGACATTAGTTGATGAAAAGATTGATAACCTTTTAGGTGTGTTGGATTGGAAGATCCGTGAAAACTCAAACACTAAATCAACCTTTGACAACTTCTTTACGTTCGGGTAAACTAACTGTTTACTTTCGCAAAAACTTCCACTATAATACACACATAGTATTCCTAAATACATTTAACATAAGGACAAACATGAAAGACATTTTACAAGACATTATTGAACACACCCGAGCACTAGAGGGTGTTGATTTGATTCGTATCGCAGGTACAGACACAAAAACTGAAATTATTACTTTCCCAGAAGATCGTAGTGTTATGGTTACAGGTGAATTCAAGAACCCAAACATTGAATTCAAAGGGTCATTTGGTATGCCTAACTTAGGTAAACTAAGCACTATCTTAGGCTTTGAAGAATATGATACTGATGCAAAAATCAATGTTGTTACAAAAAATCGTGATGGTGTAGATGTTCCAGACACAATTCACTTTGAAACAAAGAACGGTGACTTTGTTAACGATTATCGTTTGATGGCAGCAGTTGTTATTGAAGAAAAAGTTAAACGTCCTGTTATGGCAGTGACTCCAACTTTTAACGTTGAATTTGTTCCAACTGTTGCAGGCATTCAACGTTTGAAAAAGCAAGCAAGTGCTAACAGTGAACAAACTACATTTGTCACTAAAATTGAAAACGGTGACTTGAAAATCTATTTCGGTGATGTTTCAACACACAGTGGTAACTTTGTATTTGCTCCCGGCGTTAGTGGTTCATTAAGTCGTCAATGGCACTGGCCTATCAAACAAGTTCTTGCTATTTTGAGTTTAGCAGGTGACAAAACTTTCAAAATTTCAGATCAAGGTTTAAGTGAAATTGTTGTTGATAGTGGTCTTGCAGTTTACACATATCGTTTACCAGCACAACAAAAATGATAGATAATATTCTTTCTGGTAGTGCTTACCTTAACGTTGCTAGTTATTCCGGTAGTACCTATATCAATGGGTACGCTGGATTGCAATGTGTAGGTAACATGCGATACAATACAGCAAGTCAAAAGACAGAAGTGTTTGATGGCAACAACTGGATTACTCTACAATCGGGTTCTGCAACTGTTTCTTTATCTATTGAAGCAGTATCAATACTGCATTGGGCAGAAAAGAAAATGATAGAAGAACAACAATTAGAAAAACTTGCACAAGAGCATCCTACTATTAAAAGTCTAGTTGATGAAATCAACAAAAGAAAAGAACAAATCAAAATGGTTCAAACTTTATTGAATAGTCCTAGCAACAATGTAACACCTTCAATGGTACCTTAATGGAACAAGTAAATTTATCAAGTCAACATAACCCAGAATGGGCATTGTTCTTACCCGCAGTCAGCAGTTTCTATATCGCTGGCTTGGGTAAGCAACGAGAGGGAGAAGATTACTTTCCCAAAGAACGCATCCCTGCAAGTTTCAACGGCGATGTAGAAAAACTAAACTTCTTAAACAGCAAAGAAGGCTTATACACTTATAAGTGGGGTTTGTATAGTGCAGGTCATGCTGACTTAGACACTACAAAAGATAATCCAAATGAAAGTATCATTCGCAAGCGTGAAGAAGGTACATTCATGTTAGGTGATAGTGGTGGTTTTCAAATTCTTAAAGGCCAATGGCCTGCTGATTGGAAAGACCCCAACGATCCTAAAGCAATGATTAAGCGTAAAGCTGTATTGAACTGGATGGACACATATATGGATTATGGTATGTGTTTAGATATCCCATCACAAAGTTTCTTGAATCAAGAAATGCATAAGGTTCATGGCATTACTAACATTCAGGATGCCATTGACGCTACACATATTAACAACGAATATTTTATTAAGAATCGTAATGGTAGTTGCAAGTTCTTAAACGTTCTTCAAGGTACTAATCATACTGAAAGTGATGAGTGGTATAATGAAATGAAGAAGTATTGTGATCCAAATATCTATCCAGACAATCACTTTAATGGTTGGGCATTTGGTGGTCAAAACAAAATTGACATTCATTTGACACTACGTAGAATGGTTGACATTATCTATGATGGATTACTAAAACCAGGCAAACATGATTTGATTCATTGTTTGGGTGTATCTATCTTAGAGTATGCTGTGTTGTTTACTGATATCCAAAAAGCAATACGTGCAAATCACAATCCAAACTTGCAAATTACTTTTGACTGTGCAAGCCCATTCTTTAGTGCTGCTAAGGGTTTGGCATACTTTAATAACACAATTGAAAATAATAAAAAGTGGGCATATAGTATGACTAAAACAGCAGAAGGCAAGCATTATGGTATCACACCTACATACGCAGGTGATATGCGTAAGTATAGTGATGCTTGTATTGCTGACGGTATCCATACTATGTTTACAGACAGTCCTGTAACTGATATACTACTTATGAAAGATATTTGTTACAGAGGGCAGGGTTTCATCGGTGCTCATGGTAAAGAAACTAAAACTAGTTGGGATACATTGAGTTATACACTGATTCAAAGTCATAATGTTTATCAACATATCTATGCTGTACAAGAAGCGAATCGTAGATACGAGCAAGGTATTACACCTGCAATGATTCACGAACGTGATACTGGTAAAACATTCCGTGAAGTTGTTAATGAAGTGTTTGCTCAAAAGACCCGCAAAGATAGTATGGATATCATTGATGCACACAGTCAATTATGGACACAAATGTCTAGTGGTAGTCAGGGGTTCAGCGGTAAGAAAGCAATTAACGCTAGAACAAAGTTTAACGAATTTTTTAAGTTTGAGTAAATCATGGAAGAACAAAGACAACAGGCACTTTTTGAACAACGTACACGTATCAAAGACAAAGCCATTCGTACAATTTTTGTAAGATTTCAAAAAGAGGGTATTCACAAATACCCAGCAGCAGCGACAGACCCTAACTTGGCAACAGGTGATGAGTATGACGTTAGCTTTTTAGCAACTCCACATCGTCACATCTTTCACTTTGAAGTGACGATTGAAGTATTTCACAACGACCGTGATATTGAGTTTATTCAATTCAAACGATGGTTAGAGAATCAATATTCTCAAGGCATCCTTGCATTGGATTACAAAAGTTGTGAAATGATTAGTGATGACCTTTATGAGGTTATTGCAACTCGATATCCAGATCGTAATATCACTATCACTGTTTCAGAAGACAATGAGAATGGTGCTACGATACATTACAACACAACTCAACCTTACAACAACCTAAAAATTTAATAGGAAAACAAAATGGCAAAACCACACATTCAACCTAATCACCGCGTCCGTCAAATCTTTGAAGACTTAGAAGCCTACAAAGAATTTTGTGTAGACTATGGGTTTAAGTTTGATGAAGCAACATTGTATGATATGCGATCATTTGTCTATCGTCAACATACAAAACAGTTAGCAGGTAAACAACCAAAAGATGGTTGGGCAGATATCATCATCCGATAATGCGTAAATTATTCTACATGGGTCTTGAACCCTATAAAGCAAGATATACCCTTCAATTGACTGAGTGGAATACACGAGTCTTTGAGAAACGTGGTATCAACTATCAAATTGTAAGTGGTGAAACACTAAGTAACGATCAAGCAATTGTTACCGGGCAAGTACTTGATGCACATGGTCGTTCATACTTTGGCATGAGTCAATTGATGAACTTAGTTAAGATGATGAAGGCAGGAGAAGTTACCAGTGATGATGTTATCTACTTTGAAGATATGTTTCAACCGGGCTTTGAGAGTTTGCCTTACATTCTTAATCAAGTTCCTCAGTCACATCGTCCAAAGATTTTTGTACGATGCTTGGCGCAGTCAATTGATCCTGATGACTTTGTCCATGTCTGGGGCATGTCAAAGTTTATGGCATCCTACGAACAGATGGTATGTGAAGCTGTCCGCCAAAGTGAAGGTGGAATCCTCGCAACTAATGAAGAAATGGTCATGCACATGAAGATTGCAGGTTGGGAAGCCCCAATCTACAATATCAGTGGACTAGCATTCGGTAAGAGTGAAGTACAGAGTCGTGTTGATTCAATCAAGCCATTCAGTGACCGCAAACATCGTGTTGTGTTTAGTGCAAGATGGGATCAAGAAAAGCAACCAGACTTCTATATGGATATCATTGAAGCATGGTATAATCGCCATCCAGGATCAAGTGTAGAATTCTGTATCTGTAGTGGTGCAAAACTCAAAAGCAATAATGATAGCTATATGGATCGTACTAAACGACTTCATGCTATTGGTATGTTGAGTATCTATGAGGACTTAGACAAGAATGATTACTATAACATTGTTAATGATAGCCGCGTGGTATTTAACTGTGCATTACAAGATTGGGTCAGTAATACTGTCTCGGAGGCAGATGCTCTGGGCTGTAATGTGCTTTATCCTGCTTATCGTAGTTTCCCAGAAACTTTTAGCAATGATAATACTCGCTTGTATATTCCTTGGTCTATTGAAGATGCGCTTGACAAACTTGAAAAGTTACTTGAAAAATCAAGCGAGTTAATGGGTAAAATCAGTGACTACAATGACGGTACGATTGACCGTATCGTTGACATTCTTGAGGGCAAGGGTGATACAATGCTACGTATGAGCACTGACTATCGTAAACACACTAAAGAAAGCAAATACTAAAATGGCTACTTGGAAACTATCACCTAAATATAAAAAGTCTGCAATTGAAACACAATATTGGTACAAAGATGATAAACAAATCATTCGTGAAGAAGGTTATCGTTGGGCCACTTTTTACATTGAATCAGATACGATCCCACTCACACCCGAAGAGTTGAAAAACGAAGGCGGGTATGAACTTGGTTGGGTAGACATTGCCAATGAATCGTGGGAAATGGAAGACATGATTGATGGTTGCTGGGCAGATTCTGAAAAAGGTCGCAATTGTACTGATGAAGACTTGGAAGAATTTGACGAAGCATGGGAAGAAAACTATTTTGAAGGTGTAGAAGAATTAGGTTGGTCACTTGATGACACTGAATATATGTTCACTGGTCCACTAGTTCTTACAAATGAAGATACAGGTGAAGAGTTCAGCGGTGAACCTGATCCAAAAGACGCAAATTAAAAGGAGAATACTATGAGCGCACACAATGATATTAACACACACTTGGAAGCATACTTGGCTGAAAGTGAAAAATTTGAAAAAGGTAACAATGCAGCAGGTACTCGTGCTCGTAAAGCATTAGGTGAATTGGCTAAAGCAGTTAAGGCACGCCGTAACGAAATCACTGAAACTAAAAATGCACGTGCCGCAGAAAAAGCAGCAGCTAAGTAATTGTGATAAATACTTGTGCAACACAAAGGTTGCACAACGTCAAAATAAAACCATCACAACGGAGGGTTATCTATGAGTTTTAATAAAACAAAATGCGATCCAGAACTGGGTCTTAAAGTGCATGAGCACTTAGTCAAAATGGGTGTTGAAACACCTACAATACAAAACAATCTTGACCGTAAAGAAAAGATTGAAAAGATCGAACTTCATTTTACTGCTATAATGCAAGCACTAGGGTTAGATTTAACCGATGATAGCTTGATTGAAACACCTAAGCGTGTTGCCAAAATGTTTGTAAATGAGGTGATGTGGGGTTTAGATTATGAAGCATTCCCAAAATGCACCACAGTGGATAATAAGATGCATTACAACGAAATGGTTGTTGAGCGCAATGTGTCGGTACAAAGCAATTGCGAACATCATTTTGTCGTTATCGACGGTCTTGCAACTGTTGCTTACGTGCCCAAACAGAAAGTCTTGGGCTTATCAAAAATTAATAGAATCGTTGAATACTTCTCAAAGCGCCCACAAATTCAAGAGAGGCTCACTGAGCAAATCTTTCACAGCCTTCAGTACATTCTTGAAACCGAAGATGTGGCGGTTCTTATTGACGCCCGACACTACTGTGTTGCAGCAAGAGGGGTAGAAGATACTGGTAGTTCAACTGTTACTGTTCGTCTAGGTGGTGGTTTTAAAACTGATCCATCTGCCAGAGCAGAGTTCTTAAGCATTGCTCGTCAGGGTAAATGATATGTTAAAAGATAGAAGATTGTTGTTAGAACAAGAACTACGCAAAGCACATGAGGCTGCTGCCAACATGTACTTGAGTATTGTTGTTAGCAATAGTGATCCACACAATGAAGAATATCAAAAATTAAAAGATCACATTGCAGACTTGCAGTTTGATCTTGACATGGTCAATCAACTTATTTACAAAGGTCATGCGTGATGGTTGAAATCTTCATCTATGGATTGATACTGGGTTATTTCCTTAACCCATTCATCAGTATTGTAACAGCTATCTTAACTAATGCATGGCATCGAACTAACAATTGTAACGGTGACTGTAATCAAGGTAGAAACTGCACATGTTTGGATAAACAAAATGGGATATCGTAAACCAATGGATTATAATTCAGTACATCATCAAATCTACATGAGCGGTGTAGAATTGAATAGTCGTTACAATGATGGCTACACACAATGGATGATTAAACAAGACTTGTACAAACTCAAGTGGTTACTTGATAGTATCATTAAAGAAAGTCCTACATTTGCTGATGAACAAGAATTCTTAACTGAAAATGAAAAGAGAGTAATGTGGAGAACATTAAAAGAATGAATCGTTCACCTTTTAGTTCAAAAGAAGAAGCACTTGCCTTTCTTAAAAGTATAGGCATGAAAAAGCGTAGGACATTAGAAGGTATTGAGCGTGAACACATGCTTACACTTCTTGCGTTAGTCGAGCCAGCTGAGTCAAGCAACAATCAACGAACCTTTACTGAAACATATTTTCATGCAGGTAAAGAGTACGAATTAACATGGGGCTTTGGTGAATTTGGTGAACCAGAACCATTAGTAGAAGAACTTAGCGAGTTAATATGATATTCAATAAAATTAAAAAACTTAAACAGGATGGAAAGATAATTGGAATTACTTTCTCAACTTTTGACCTACTTCATGCGGGGCATATTGCTATGCTATCTGAGGCTAAAAATCATTGCGACTATCTTATTGCAGGGCTCCAGACTGACCCCACAATTGATAGACCAGATACAAAAAACAAACCTGTACAATCAGTGGTGGAAAGACAAATTCAATTGGCGGCATGCCGTTATGTTGATGAAATCGTTGTTTACCAAACGGAACAAGATTTGATTGACTTGATATTGATTCTTCCTATTGATGTTCGTATCTTAGGTGTAGAGTATCAAAGCCAAGACTTTACCGGTCGTGCTCAAGGTGCTCAAAAAGGTATCAACCATGTGTTCAATAGTCGTGACCATTCATTCAGTTCAAGTGGACTAAGAAAAAGGGTCGCAGAAGCACAAAAAGGTAAATAAAGATAGCGGTCTTGGGCGTCAACCCGCTTGATAAATTCTGCCGCCTATGCTATAATTAACATAGGAGAAAATTAATGCAACCAATAACATACAAATATACAAGTACTAAAGAGTACCATGACGCATTTCCATGCGCTTATCGTCAATGGCGAGCCGACAGCCATTGCAATCTAATTCATGGTTACAGCTTCAGTATGAAGTTCTACTTTGGTACCAACGACCTTGATGTTCGCCATTGGGCCGCAGACTATGGCGGACTAAAAGAATTGAAGAAGTTGTTAGAGGATATGTTCGACCATACCCTTCTGGTCAGTTCTGATGACCCGGAACTTGAAACATTTAAACTATTACAAGAAAAAAACATGGCAAAAATTGTTGTGCTATCCAAACTAGGTTGTGAAGGTCTTAGCAATATGCTTTATAAGTATATCAATGGAGTTTACATTCCTGACATGTGGGGTCCAGGAGAAGCAGAACGACTTTGGTGCTATAGGGTAGAAGTTAGAGAAACACAAAGTAACATGGCTTTTAGGGAAGGCCACAGAGAATGGAATGAGGATTTATTCGCATGAGCAAATTTAAATTAGGTGATTTAGTAAAAAAGGTTTCAGGTTCACAGTGGCACGGAACAGTTGTTGGTACATATTCAACTGAGTTAACTCCAGAAGGTTATGCAGTTGAAAGTGATACAGAAAAAGGCTCTGTTCAGATTTATCCTGCCAAAGCACTTGAATTGTGGAGTAAAAATGAGCAAAATTAAAGTATCAGAACTGTTTTACAGTATACAAGGTGAAGGTCGTTACATGGGTGTACCAAGTGTGTTCTTACGCACATTTGGTTGCAACTTCAAGTGTGATGGCTTTGGAATGCCTAAAGGTGAGTTGTCAGTAGAGAGATTTAATGTACAACCAGAAAAATATAACTCATACAAAGAACTTCCTCTCGTCAGCACAGGATGCGATAGTTACGCTAGTTGGGACCCTCGTTTTAAGGATCTTAGTCCTGTGATTGAGTCAAGTGGTATTGTTGATAGCATTATGGATATACTTCCTCACAAGCGTTGGATGGATGAGCACTTGGTTATCACAGGCGGTGAACCGTTATTAGGTTGGCAAAAAAGCTATCCTGATTTATTGAGCAACTATCGTATGGCTGCTCTTAAAGAACTAACATTTGAAACAAATGGTACTCAAGAATTGAGCGGTGATCTAGTTGAGTTTTTACAAAACTGGAAACGAAATCGTGAAAAGAACGCACTTACCTTTAGCGTAAGTCCTAAACTATCAATAAGTGGAGAAGATTGGAATGAAGCAATACGCCCTGATGTTATACGTCAATACCAAAATGTGGGCTTTGTATACCTTAAGTTCGTGGTTGCATCAGAAGAAGACTTACAGGAAGCAGAACGGGCTGTAAATGAATATCGTAGCTGTGGCTTTACCGGTCCTGTTTATCTTATGCCTTGCGGTGGGGTTGAGAGTGTGTACGCTCTAAACAACAGAGCAGTGGCAGAAATGGCAATGCGAAAAGGATGGCGTTACTCAGATAGACTACAAGTGCCCCTCTTCAAAAACGAATGGGGAACCTGATGGAGTACGACCAGGGAATATCCCTAATTGAATGGGAACGCATAAATCGCAACTGGGTATACAAGTTTTGTTTTCTACCACATAAATGTTTAGAGACTGATAAATGGATATGGTTAAAAGGCGCTTATCGTGGACACAATAAACATCATTGGCAACTTTTTACTGATTACAAATGGATTTGTAGAGAAGAATTTATTAAACTGAGACTGTTAGAAAAAGTATGAAAGAAAAAACAAAAGAATTGGTAAACAAAGTAGGGACTGACACTAGTGGCAAATGGGTCTACTATGACCGCCTTGATGATTTGATTCAGTTAGTTGTTAATGAATGCATAGATTCAGTTAATGAAGCAAAAATGACCTTTGGTGGCACTACTTATGACTACGACCTAGCTAATGCAACAAAGGCAGTATGTATAAAGTCTATTCAGGATAAGTTCAATGAAGTTGTACAGTAAAAGAATTGCATTCTTAATCAGCGACCAGCACTTTATTCCTCACGGTGGTATTGGTAGTTTCTGTAAAAGTTTTACAGAAATGTGCGGTCGTATTGGTTGGAAAGTAGATGTTATTTTAGATAAACAACCTACTGGTACATTTGATGAAGTAATCAAAAATGCAGGTGCAAACATTGTATATCCAAATGATGCATTACGTTATAGTGACCATACTGCTACATTTGCATTTAGTGATACAATCAACTTTGAGAAGATTATCAACTTTCGTAAAGCCATATTGAAAGCGTTTGAGACTAACATCTACGACATGATTGTGTGTAATACACAAGAAGCAATGACTGCGGCATATGCTATGACAGTCAACAAGTATATCCCGGTCGTTTTCTATACACATTTACATAGTATGATTTTCCGTGAAAGTCAAGGTAGTGATGTATTCTTGGATAGCTATCACAATTTCTACAACAAGCACATGGAGTTTAGTGATATCATCATTGGTACACAGAGTCAAAAGAATATTGATGAACTGACTAAGTACGGTGCAACAAATTGTAAGTTGTTGCCTATGCCAATGAGCGAGAGAGGATTACTTGAACCTAGTTTTAATGCACGTAAAGGTGTATTGTTTATTGGTCGTTGGGAGGAAGGCAAGAACCCAGAAGCATACATTAAAGTAATGAAAGAGTGTGGTCTTCCTTGTAAAGTTATGACTAACTCAAATGGTGAAAAGAAGTTTATAAAAGCATTTGAAGAAGCAGGTATAACTGACTATGAAATTAAAGCTGGCATTACTGGACAAGAGAAAGTAGACTTCATTACAAGTGCAAGTGTATTCTTTATGCCAAGTCTACGTGAGAACTATCCATTCGCATTCTTAGAATGTCTAGGTCACATGCCTTGTGTCGTACTTAATACACAAGACTGGTCAGACAATTTTGATGGTAAGTATTTCATTAAGACTTCAATCAATAATGTAGCTATTGCAATTAAATCAGAATACAATATTACTCCTCAAGAACACTATGAAACAGGTGCATTGAAGTATGTACAGTGGTTAGACACAGCAGTAGCACAAGATTGGATCAAGTTCTTAGACGAATTTGTAGGTAAAAGAAGCAATAATAACGCAGCTAAGGTAAATACATATGAAACCGTATGTTACAAAGATTACATCAAAGACTTAGATCGTGACCACTTGGCAAGAGAAGATTTCGAAAGTGTATTGAGTAACCGTTACAAATTTTGTAATGTTGTGTATACCGACAACAACACATACTTAAGTAAAGATCCTACATACAAACCAACGGAGGAAGTAGCAGGTGTAAATCTGTTCAGTTTTGAATGAAAAAAATATTAATCACAGGCAACAGTGGCTATATTGGGAGCCACTTAACAAAGTTGTTAGAAACAGATTATGACATTCATGGTCTTGATATCAACCAACCACAGCGTAATGTAAACTTGCATTATGCACAAGACATTCGTTCATTGTATGGTAGTAGATTTGAGTATGATGCAGTTATACATTTGGCTGCACTTGTCAATGTAGGAGAGAGCGAATCAAATCCTGAAAGTTATTACCAAACAAATTTGATTGGCACACTGAATATATTGAAGAATATCAAGTACAAGAGTTTTATACTTGCTAGTACAGGTGCTGCTGAAAAATGTGAAAGTGCATATGGTACAAGCAAGAAGGCAGCAGAAGATGTTGTGCGTGAATACTGTACCAAAAAAGAAATACCCTACACTAGTTTTAGATTTTATAACGTAATAGGTAGTGAAGGATATCAACCAACCAATCCCGATGGATTGTTCTATAACCTAATGAAGGCTACTGAAAAGGGTGAGTTTACCATCTACGGTAATGACTATGACACGATTCATGGTGATGGTACATGCGTAAGAGATTACGTCCATGTCATGGAAATATGTGAAGCGTTGAAGACTGCAATTGAAAAGCCAAGCAATAGCATAGAATGTTTGGGTCACGGTGTAGGATACACGGTTAGAGAGATTGTCAATTTGTTTTGTAAAGTCAATAATGTAGACTTTGATATTAAATATGGACCTCGCAGACCGGGAGATATTGCTAGTAGTGTGCTAGAAGATGTTAGCCCATACATGAAATCACTATACACAATGGAAGATTTGCTAAAGGTTGACAATAAAGCATAAATATGCTACTATATTGCAATGACTAATCAATCCATCAAACGTATCGGCTTTGCTTGTAAATGGGCAGAGATTAATAAAAAAGGCGAAATCGCCAGTGCTGAGGGTCTTAACACCGGCGGCACTACTATGGCATGGGCAAATCGCAACAAGCGTAGTGTAGTGGAGGAAAAGATTATTGACGTTGCAAAAACAAACATTGTCAATACCCACAATCTCATTAAGAAGGTCGCAACACTTCCTAATGAACTACGCATGTTGCGACTAACCAGCGACATGTTATCATTCTATACACATGATGACTACAAAGACTTTTGGCAAAGTCAAAACACACAAGACTTACTAGCAAAATGGTTTGCACCATTAGGTGAGACTGCTCGTGCTAATGATGTTCGTGTTAGTTTTCACCCCGATCAGTTTGTTGTATTGGCAAGTGATCGTGACGAAGTTGTAAACAAATCTATTGAGGAGTTTGAGTATCATGCAGACATGGCCCGCTTTATGGGTTTTGGAAAGTCATTCCAAGATATTAAAATCAATGTACATATCTCAGGACGCCGTGGTCCGCAAGGCATTAGGGATGTATACCAGCGTCTTAGCCCTGAGGCACGTAACGGCTTAACACTAGAGAACGAAGAATACACACATGGTTTGTCTGACTGTTTATCATTGTCTGACTTGGTTCCTGTTGTATTGGACATTCATCACAATTGGATTCGTGAGGGTGAATACATTAGTGTTACTAGTGATGATGTTAAGCGTGTGCAAGATTCATGGCGAGGTGTTCGCCCAACATTGCACTATTCTGTTAGTCGTGAGGACGTATTAGTTGGACATGATGCAACTGTTGCACCCAATCATGCACAATTACTAACTGAAGGTTACAATAAACAAAAACTACGTGCTCACAGTGATTACTACTGGAACAATGCAGTTAACGATTGGGCTTTGACATTCTTAGATAAATTTGATATCATGTGCGAATCAAAGGCTAAGAACCTAGCCAGCTACAAACTATATGAGAAAGCAAAACAAGATGGGATTATTTGATAAAATAAAAAATGTACTAGGTACAAAAGACGCACCTAAGCCGGCTCCTGCGCCTAAAGCAAAGAAAGAAAAGAAAGTTCAACCTGTTAAAAGTGCTAAAGAGATAGCAACCGAAGCCGGTGAACCTTATGTCAGTATTCTAAGTTTTGATATTGATCCTACTAATGTTCATTCAGGTTCTTTTGAATTAGATTGGAACAGTATCTTCATTACTCAACTTGTAAAAGCAGGGTACATGAAAAAGAAGGAAGACACCGATCAGGATATCGTGGATCGTTGGTTCAATGATGTTTGTCGCAATGTTGCATTAGAACTTTATGCTCAAGTTCAAGCTGATCCTGAAAACAGAGATATGACTGATATGCGTACAATCATAAATCGTGACTTGGGCAACGGGCGTACAGAAGTTAGTTAAAAGTAGTAAAATAAAAAGGTTGACAGTTAATCAAAACGGTTGTATAATAGACGCATATTTTAACAACTCTAAGGGATAAATCATGGCGACAGTAACAAAGACTAAACCAGCAGGTCTTATTGAAATCAAAGGTAACCCAAAAGCAAAAATGACTACAGCAAAAAAATCTACTTTCCCGTTGACCTTCACCCCGGTTCAACGTAATCAAAATGATTTACCGATTGAAAATATTTTGGAACGTGATGTCGGTGAGTACCGTGAAAAGTATGTAGCTGAACTGTTGGAAATGATTCAAAGCGAAGCTAATGATGCATACCATAAAGGTGTTGAGCGTTACGAAAAAACTAAAAAAACTTTTAGTGTTAAACTCTACCCTAAGGTTACTGAGGTAGAAATCGGTAAACTAAAATCAGACGAAGACATTAACCGTGAACTTGATGTTGGACATGCTACTGACATTTTTACCAGTTATGATGAACAATGCTTTCAACCAGTCTACTGTATCAAAACTCCAAACAAAGACGAGTGGACAATTGTCAACGGTCAACACACTGCTAGTTCAACTGCGGCAATTGTACAAGCAGGATTGATGACTGATGAAAAGGGCAAGCGTATCAGTCCCAAAAATTGGGCAAAGTTTAAAATTTTAGTTATCTATATTGAGACAGATGACCGAAGCAAAGCACGTGAGGCGTTTGCGTTATTGAACGGTGAAATGAGCAAAAAGATTGATGTGTTTGATAAATGGAAACAACACTATCTTTCAGTTCGTTTGGATTCTAGTGCAAATCCTGTTTACAAACACACATACAACTTAATTCAAATTTTAAAAGATTGTAACTGTACACCTTTGCCAATAGACCATGATGACGTAGGTGAGCCAGGAGCAATTACTCACTTAGCAGGTGTTGAAACTCTAGCTCCAACCGCTGACTATAGCAAAGTCAAATTTGTGTTCAAAACACGAGATACATTCTGGAATAACAAACCAGTTGACAATGCGGAATTAGGTTTTTACGGCACATTGTATGATTTTGCGTTTGAAGAAAATGTAGAAATGAATAGCAAAGACTGGCAACAGTTCTTGCAGGATCTACATGCTACAGTTCATGGTGTATATCGCAATATGAATCAATTGAAGACAAAGGCTTCAAAGGCATTCAAGCAATATCGCTATGAACAATTTACTGATAAAGATGGCAAAGGCGCAGGCTTTACATTGTCGTTGTATTTTGCATATCAAGTATATGTTAAGTTAGGCGGCACATTTGTAATTAAAGCACTGAAAGATTTGCATGTCCATAAAGGTATTGATGCAATTCAATACTTAGAAGCAGAAGAAATCAAAAAGATTAATGCTCATTTAGCTGCTAGTAAGCAAATTACAAAACGTACTGTTGCTTTACCTAAGAAGAAAAAATAATCATGCAAGAATGGATCTTTTTCTACATTATGGTCATGAGCCATAATCTCAAAGTAGGATTCGGCATTACTAAAAATCCCGAGAGAGTGGATGACTACACTGCCCACTGTCTCGAGGATCAATGCTTTAAATTTTTGTTCTATGGACCTGTCGATGAAATTGAAGATATTGAAGAATCCTTTAAACAAAAACATCGCAAGATTCTAATTGAGAAAATCAAACGTAAGAGCAAAAAATGGAGGCTTGAGGGCATTGATCCAAAAAAATCATCTATGTCTGCTGAAGATGTTAAGGCATGGGCTGAAGAATTTATTATAAGTAATAAGTTCAAAACACAACGAGTACAAGATGCATGGTTACCTTATAGTGGTGATAAGCGTTTGTCTCGTAAAAACATCACTATCAGCCCAGAACTCTATCTTGAAAAGATTTATTGAAGTATAATACAATCATGTCACACACTTACGCCCTCATTGATACTGCTAATACTTTCTTCCGTGCTCGTCACGTTGCATCACGCAATAGTGATCCATGGGAGAAGGTGGGCATGGCCCTACATTTAACACTTGCTAGTGTCAATCAAGCAGTGAAACGTTTTGGTATTGACCACGTTGTATTTTGCTTGGAGGGGAAATCGTTTAGAAAATCTATCTACCCACAATACAAGGCACATCGTGCAGTTGCAGTGCAAGCAATGACTGAGGAAGAACAGATTGAAAACAAACTTTTTTGGGACACTTACGCAGAATTCACGGATAATTATTTAAAGACTAAAACAAATTGTAGCGTATTGCGTCATCCCGAAGCAGAGGCTGATGATGTGATTGCACGTTTTATCCACTTGCATCCAAACGATACACACTATATTATTAGTACAGACAGCGATTATGTACAACTAATTGCTAACAATGTTCATCAGTATAATGGTGTTAGTAACGAACTTATTAAACTTGATGGCTACTATAATGATAAAGACAAACTAATCATTGACAAGAAAACTAACGAGCCTAAACTATTAGAGGACCCTGAATACTTATTGTTTAAGAAAATTATCAGAGGTGATACTTCCGACAACGTTTTTACTGCATATCCAGGTGTGCGTGAGGTTGGAAGTAAGAATAAAGTTGGCATTCGTGAAGCGTTTGCGGATCGTCACAAGCAAGGATTTAATTATAATACTTTTATGTTACAACGTTGGACTGACCATGATGGTAAAGAGGTTCGTGTAAAAGATGCGTATGAACGAAACAAAACATTGATTGATTTGAAGGCACAACCCCAGGACATTAAGGACAAGGTTGATGCAATGATTAAGAACGATGTTCGTTCTACAACTATCCCAATGGCGGGAATTCACTTATTAAAATTTTGTGGCAAGTATGAACTTAAAAAAATTGCAGACAATGCTGAGAATTATAGCAAGTGGCTTAATAGCCCGTATCAAGGTGTACTACATGAAGAAACTACCTAATCAATTATATTCGGGTCTTTTTGAGATTGTAAAAGATAATACAATGTATTATCATAGCAGAGTTGGTGCAGAATATTGTCATTTAACTGATGAAGGTAAGGAAGCGGTGTTACAGTGGATAGAAATCATGGCACCGCAAATGTACAAAAAAGAACAAGCAGAATTAGACCTTCGGGCTAAACAAATAGTTTGGAATGAGTTGAAGAAATGAGTACAGTAAAAATTGTACATGGTGATAGAGATTTTTATATGGTAGATGGTATCAAGTTGGTACCTCGTGCCTGTATTGAAATTTCAGAATCATGTCCTGATTATTTAAAGAGTATGATTTTAAATGCTGTAAGTAACGGTGAACTACAAGCAGTTGCGTATGTGCCTGAAAAAGAATTATTTTGGGAGAAGCTATCAGCATGACCAAAGAAGTATTCTACAAAAAAGTTGGTCGTAAGTATGAAGCCGTTAGTGAGTGGGACAGCGAACTAACGGCTAGTATGCCTAAAGGAAGTCATTTAGTTATAGTACACCCGGGTGGGCAATCAACACGTTATAATATTGAGCCTAACTATGTAGCATTAATTGCGGCAAGCAGAGTCGCAGAGGATGTAATTAGTAAAGCTATCATGGATGCTACAGAGATTCGTAGGCAACAACGCGGCAATACAACACCAATAACAGATGAACAAAGATTAGCATGGGAACACTTAGTTGAAGTGTTTGGAGATGATGCTAAACAATTAGAATGGCCTAGTGCCAGAGAAGCTGCACAACGTGCGGCTAAAGCACTAGAGCAAGAAGCAGAGAAACTATTAAATGTTCCTGCAGTACAAAAAGCCTACGAATATTTTATGTTTGTAGCAGCATTAACAAAGGATGATAATGAACTTAAAAGCTAAACCAATTATAAACGGAGAATACTGGGTCATTACTGATGGAGAGAAAAAGATCGGTAACGTACTTAGTGATGGTAGTGGTTTTGATGTTAAGATTGGCAACAATATTGAACATTATGCATCTACTAAACAGATTGAAAAGAAAATCAATATTGAATTTGAAAAGATTGCCAAAAAAGCAAAAACTGATGTTCAGGCACCTTTTGCAGTATTCCCGACTGAAGGCAATCGCATCTATAACAGTTTCTATGATGTGCAACGTAAACTACACATCTTTACTAAAACTGCCAAAAGTAAATGCTATCATGTTGCCGGTTGGTTTGCAGTTAAGCAAGGTGAAGAATTCCAACCAATCTTTTGTCCAAAGTATATTTTTATTCAACGTTATGAATACATTGGCCCCTTCAAAACAAAAGACGAGGTAAATAGTAGCATAAATAACGTATGAACCAAATTAAAAAGTTTATGGATCGCATCTCTTTGGCAGAAGCTAGAAGCAGTAAAGATGTTTCTATGACTTTGAATGATGCCAAACTATTGCGTGATGAAATCATGACCATGCTATTAGACAAAAAATCTAGTAACAAAGAAGAGGTTATAGAAGTAGTCGTGCGAGGAAACAAGTGGTAATTGATGAGCAGAACACAACCAAAAGTTCTACTTGAGATAGTAGACAAAACAACTTATAAGTGCGACCAGATTGTAGAAGCAAGTGGCATATGGGCTGTGTTCTTTGACGGACAACCTATAAATCTAAAGAGCCAACACTACCTGGATAGTGAAGCTGTGCCTAAATATAAGAAAACAAGTTTTAGTAATCCAGGTCACGCTCGTAACCTGTGTCGTAAACTGAACAAGCAATTTAAAAGTGATAAATTTACTGTGGTGTTTATGAACAACGGCACAAAAGTTTATCCTGATGACTAAGCCAACATACAAAGAACAAATTACACAAACTGTATATGAACAGCTTGGTGATTCTTCTTTGTCTATGGATCAGGCATACAAACAATGGTGGCAAAATCCCAGACGTGACGGGGGTTTAAGATTAACTCAAATAGGTGATCTTAACTTCCGTCTAGCCACATTAGAATTCCACGATCATCCTATAGATATCAAAGATTTAAAAGAATACAGTCATTATAAATTCATCATGGACCTTGACAAGAAAATCAAATGTCCATACTATATAGGCGTAAATAAGAATGATGTAGGGAACAAGCCTTATATCCGTCTGTATGATGATCGTATTAGCATGATGCTAAACTTATACGGTGACTTAAAAAGTTATTTACAATCAGTGAGAACAAAATGACCGAACAAAAGAAAAGCAAAAACCCATTCATTAACATGGCTAACGAAGCCAAAAACAAAAATCAAAATCAACATCCTGGATTAGGTAAAGCTCCAAAATCTCAGGGTCCTAAACCAACAAAAGGTTTTGGTTCAAGTGTTATGCGTAAAACAGGGCGCGGTGGTTGATATAATTGTCAACTAAATAGACTAGTAAGGCGTTATATAACATTAAGGAGTAAACCCTATGAAACAAGTTCTAACAATCATTTTGGCATCAATGTTCGCATTGTGTGCAATGGCAGAAGAAGGTACTAATGGTCCAGTTAAAGAAGGCAAGATGTTGCTTGCTAAGAAAAAAGATCATAGCAAAGATAAGAAACCAGAAGCACCTAAAAAGGCTGAACCAAAGAAAAAGTGATTAGAGAACAAACTCTACACTTTTACTAAAAAGTATTGTATAATACAGTCTCACAGGTACTAAATACTTGTGCAGTTACAGTTCTGCAAAAACTGATACACTTAAACACATACACAGGAGAAAATAATGTTTAGTACATTCGCACATTCCGGCGTTGACGCCATTCAAACAGCAAAGAAACAATTCGTTGATACTTTCGCTCCAACACAAGAAATCAAAAAAATCAGCAATGAATTTGTAGATGCTCAAAGTGAGTATACAAAGAAAGCCATTGACGCTGGTATCAAAACCGCTACTGATTTTGTAGGTGTTTTGACAGACCGCACACCTTATGTAGAAGCACAAAAGTTTTTTCAAAACTTCTTCCCTTCTACTGCTCCAGTAGCCAAGAAAGGTAAATAATCATGTTTATCGTTCTAGTCATTATGGCTTTGGTATTTACTGCGGGGTTGATTGTTGGCTTCTTTAAGGAGAAGACTTATGGGTCTAGCTTGGAACAATATATCCTTGATAATAACCCACAAACTACAAGTGATGTAGAACGATTAACTGTTGAATATGACTTGAAAACTTCAAGAGGTTTCCAATGAAAAAGTTTTTTAAAGCATTATTAGAGGCAATCATTGCCGCTCGTATGGCTAAGGCAAAACAAATCATTCGTGGATCATGACCAACCATACCAACATCTATCGTCTAAAAGATTACGCGGCTCACTTAAAAAATCTCACACAAGAGGATAAAGTAAGTCGCTTTGGTCACATCGTCAATGATACTGTCATTGACCAATTGGTACTACAAATGGTCTATCATCCATTAGACCATGAATTGTGGTATCATAAAGTAGATGATAAGATTGTTGGTTGGGGACACATGGCAAAGAATAATGATGGGTCTTGGGAACTTGCTGTATCAGTAGAATATGATTATCAACGACAAGGTATTGGTAACAAACTTATTGTTGAAATGATGACATGGGCTAAGTTTCACAAGATTCCTGAAGTATTCATGCACTGCATTGAAGATAACAAGGTTATTCAACATCTAGCATCAAAGAACGAGTTAAGAACAAAAGAGCGTGGATACGGTGAGCGTACTGCTGCTATTGAAGTTCCTGAACCAACATTCTTTGAAACTAATTCACAACTCTGGAAAGAGCAAAGTGAAATCATGCATGAATTTGGTAGACTACGCAAGCGTTTAACAAACTTATGGGGTAGTGCAATACTACCAAAATGATTGAAACAATAATGTAACAATCATAAAATAAACACATACACAAGGAGACATAAAATGTCAGATAAAGAAAATTCATTTACACCAAAACTTCCAGAAGTTAAATTCAACAAAAATGGTTACGAGATTCGTGCCGATGTACTAGCAATGGCTAAAGACATTGTGATGCAAGATTATCAAGTTAAGTTCGCAGGATGGGAAATGACTGCTAAAAAAGTTGATGGTCAAGTTATTAGTACAGTTGCTATGCCAGAGTTTCCAGGTATGGACAAGATAATAGAAACCGCAGAAAAGATGTATGGCTTTGTGAATCAGAGTAATAAAAAGTAATACTTAGTAATACTGTTACATTTTTACAACACCCCCGCTTGCGGGGTTTTCCATTTGTTGACAATAAATCATTTTGGTTGTACAATACATGTATTGAAACGAAAAGGAAAAACATGTTTACAGTCAAACAAACAACTTTGATGAACACCTTGGGTATTGTGTCTGACAAAGAACGCATGGACACTTATATGAATTATTGCGAGATTGAGTGTGAGTTGCGGGCAAACGGAATTAGTACTATTTCATTCACACAATTCCTCCAAGCAACAGTTGATTATGAATTGAGCAAAGCCAAACAAGAGGCTTGACAATAAATCATTTTGGGCATATAATAGAGTCTTAATCAGTTGAAACAAGGAGTCTGAAATGTCGTTTGAAAAAGAAGTTCTCGCTAAAGTTGCTACAGTTCTTAAAGACGAAAATTCTGCTAGTTTCTTTTGTGGTTCACTGAGTGTGATTTGTGACGAAAATCAAGCCCGCAAAATTTTTCACAAACTTGCAAAAGACTACAAAAACAAAGTTCAAGTTTCCAAAGATGGCTCTTACGGCTATATCTATGACTTCATTGCTTAATAAGGAATTGAAAATGTCTCTCACACCACTGACAGAACGCCAAAAGTCTTTGATTGTTTCTAACATTGTCAAAGCATGCCGTAGTATTGACAACCTCAACAAAACTGGGTACAACTTCATTTACCAATGCTCGGGCTTCATTGCTCATTATGACTTGTATGGTTTCATTGCAAGCTATACAGGTGAATCATTGAAGCGTGACATTTTGTCCTATGCTGGTCAAAATCAGTGGCGCAACTTCCATGAAGGTGAGCGTGACTATGAATATTACATGAGCAAAAAAGATGTGTACAATCGTATTCTCGCACAAATCGTTTAAGGAGTTAACATGAAAACTTTTATTCTTGGAACAATTTTTGGCATCATTGTCTCTACTGTGGGCTTCTCGGGCATTGCTAAAATGCTTGATAACGGCGTAGAGAAAACAAAGGCTATCGCAGTTGAAGGAGCAAAATAATGGATAAATGGATTTGCATCTGCCTTGTGGGCTTGATTGGTGGTATGTTTGCTCCAGTATGCGTAAGTGAATATGCTAAAGGACAATGCCGGACAGAGGCAATCCATGCAGGTTATTCAACTGACGACATTCTCAAACTTTGTAAATGAAATTCAAACGACAACAACTGGAGGATAAAATGGGTTTAGATATGTACTTGGATGCCAAGCGTTTTCTTTGGTTCAATGAAAATGACTTGAGTAAAAATATCAGTGACAATTTTCCTGAACTAGGTGAAGTTCGCATTAAAGAAGTCACCGCCGAAGCCGGATACTGGCGCAAGTCAAATGCTATTCACAAGTGGTTTGTTGATAATGTACAAAATAGTGTAGATGACTGTGGAACATACGATGTGTCCAGAGAACAACTAACCGAGTTGCTTGAATTGATTGAATGTGTTCTTAAGGAACGAGGCAGGGCATGTGAATTGTTGCCAACTCAAGGTGGTTTCTTTTTTGGTACAACCGATTACGACAAGTACTATTTTGAAGACCTTGAAGATACAAAAAATACATTGACCAATCTACTTACTGACAAGTGGAAAGGTTGGGAGTTTTCATACCATTCAAGTTGGTGAAATGAATATTACAGACAACGATATTTCAAGTCTTTATCCACATACCATGGACATAAAGAAAACAAAACCTTTTCACAAAGTTGATGAAGGTGTTGTTGATGGTGAATTATGGCACACTGTATCTACCACTAGTGGTAGTGAAGTAGATAAATGGTTGCGTAAGAACGGGGCAATTCAAATTACTACAGTGTGGTCTACTACCCAATATTTTGATTTGTCCGATAAACTTTACATGTTGTTATTATTGAGGTTTCAATGACTAAGGAATGGTATAACCCAATTAAATTGCCATGTGGTGGCACTGCATACTTTGATGAAGGTGCTGGCTATGGCTATCGTTGTGAATTGTGCATGGCAGTGGTAGGATCAATTGGTATGCCTAATCGTTGCCGTGAGGAACAAGAAAAGTGGGACATGTGGGCAAAGTTGGGTGGTAAAGAATGGGATTTCTATGAAGGAGTAGAACATGACCGGTTACAACGAAATTGTTAGATTGCGTAGGATTGAAAAAGAACTTGATGAACTTGGGTTAAAACTTGCTCAGCCTAAAGATGGTTGGAATACTGCTGACCTAAATTATATTGCTGTTGTACCAAAGGATACAGATTCACTTCCTATCTATAGTCGTGATGCTCAATTGTTTTTGGGTTCACTTGAAGAATTGAATGTTTGGTTGCGAGGTGTTGAGTGGGCACGGCAATACGATGATCTATTGAAAGTTTCCAGCAAAGAAAAACGAGAACGCAAGGAACAAGATGTACGCAACATGCAAATGGTTGCACGATTGCGTGACGAAAAGTTAGTACTCAAAAAGTAGTACTTGACAATAATACATAACGGTTGTATAATAGATACATATTTTGAACAAAGGAACAACATGTCAGCAGGATGGATTCACAAATTAAATGAGAGTGATAGTCGCCTTCATAAAGAAGATGTACTCAAACAAGCACTTGAGGCGTGTGTTCTTGGTTCAACCAATGCTATCAACTTTTTGACATTGGCTAAAATTTGTTACAATCCCTTTGTTACATTTGGTGTACGCAAAGTACCTGATACAGTAGGTATCACTGGTGCAGAGAATCCTTGGGAAGACTTTAATCATCTATTGCATGAACTAGGTCAACGAGCCTTGACTGGTAATAAAGCACTAGAGGCAATCAGTGCAATGAGTGAACGATTTGACAGTGACGAATGGAATACATTCTGTGCCGCTGTTATTCGCAGAGACCTTCGTTGTGGTGTCTCTAGCACCACAATCAATAAAATCTGCAAAAAGACAGACTATGAAATTCCAATCTTTGGTTGTCAATTAGCAACCAACAGCGAAGGTCGTCCTGAAATGAAGGGCATTAAACGACTTGAGCCTAAACTGGATGGTGTTCGTATGTTGTTGATTGCTATCCCGGCTGATAGTAATTCAGGTGAAATCACAACCATTTGCTATAGCCGTAATGGTAAACAATTTGACAACTTCACACACATTGAAGATCAGGTTCGTGACAACTTTTACAAATTGGTACGCAAAGCCGGAACAAGTAATTTAAGCATGGGCTTTGTCATGGATGGTGAAGTGATTGGTAATAGCTTCCAAGAACTTATGCGTCAAGCACGCCGTAAAACAAACGCACAGGCTGAGGATAGTGTTTACAATGTGTTTGACATTATCCCATTACAAGATTTTCGCCGTGGATATTGGAATGCTCAACTTGACAAGCGTATCAAAATCTTAGATGATATGCGAAGTGTCATTGACAGTATGCCTAATGTTGAATTGCTCCCACATATCATGGTTGATTTAGACACAGCGGCTGGTAAAGATCAACTAGAACGCTATGCTAAGGATCAAGTTAATCTAGGTTTTGAAGGCATTATGATTAAAGACATGGATGCACCTTACGAATGTAAGCGTAGTACATTCTGGATGAAATTTAAGCCTGTTTATGACTATGACCTGACCGTAATCGGTGTTGAAGAAGGTACCGGTAAGAATCAAGGTCGCATGGGCGCTTTAGTGTGCGAGGGCATTGATGATGGTAAGCATATCACAGTCAATGTTGGTAGTGGTTATACGGATGTAGAACGACAATCATACTGGGATTACAAGGAAAGTGTTATTGGTCAGACTGCGGTGGTGATGGCTGACGCTATTACTCAAAATCAGGATGGTAGTTATAGTCTACGCTTTCCTAGATTTAAGACTTTCCGCGATGACAAGTAAATGATGTTCTAGCATTTCAGATAGTTTACCATCAGGTAGTTGATACCATCCTGGGTTTAGATTTAGACCCAGTTTGGTTATCTTAACTCTTCCTAAATTGTTTCTGATGTTCTTTAACTCTCTAACTAGATTCCTGTTTCCTTTTTCTCTATTGGTGTTTCGGATTCTATCCATAGATTCTTTGTTTTGCGAGACATGCTCAACGCCGTATTTTTGAAACATTGTTTTTCTACTTTTGTCCATAATAGACTTATCTTGCATAGGCCAATCTACACCGTAGTTTTTGCGAACCGTGTTGCTTTTCTTTTGAATAATATCTTTGTTTATCTTTGGGTCAATATAGCAAAATCCACCACCGCATGTTTCAGGGATAAGATTTGCGTATATCTTGTTTCCAAAATCATCCATTGCTGTAGTTATGTTCCAAAGTCTAGAGTAATATCTACCCGCGGAAACCAATTCTTCTTTGTTAGATGTTTGGAGTAATATGTCGGTCCTAATATCATGTCCAAACTTATTCAGATGTTCAGTCCATTCTTTTCCTGAACCAAAATATTTGATTGGATCTTTCTTTGTTGTCTGACAGAGGTATCGTAAACCAGTAATGTTATGGGTCTTGATACAAAGATAATAAATAGTCATGCTGGTGCTCCTTATGTAATACTTTAGCATTAGAGAGGGTAGATGTTGACGCATCGTGACCCTCATTTTTATTTATGCCAAAAAGTTGACAATAAATGGATATGGTGCTATAATACTTGTATTGAATCACTAAACGGAGTGTTGTTATGACCCAATTCGTTGTTAGAGAAGTTGAATACGGTGGCGATGTGGATGGCACTGGTCCTGAGCGTTGGGCGGGCACGGCGGTGGCTTGGTTTGACACTGAGGAGGAAGCATGGGCATTCGCCGCCAATCATTACGCCGATTGTGATGTCTTTGAGGAATCAAAATAATGGCTTTAGATAAAACATTACCCCTGGCAAATAAGGAAAGAAAATGAGTACAGTTGAAAATAATGCGAACCAAGTAGCCGAGACATTGACACCATTGCAACAAGCATTACTAAGTCGTGCTGATGCAATCATGGATAGCGTAGGCAAAACAGTTGACAAAGCATCGCAATTTGCGGCAGATCAAGTGCCCGATATTGCCATGCAATATGTTGCTTATGGACGAGCAAGTAACACAGTCTATCTAGTGATTGGTATTGCATTTTTAATACTAGCATTTTTGATGTGGTTTCGTTGGTTGCCCAAGTCTGATCGTGATGATTACGAAGCGGGATATTTTGTCGGGGGACTTGTAATCGGTATTATAGGTTTGGTGACAACAGGAGCACATCTTAATACCTTTATTATGGTTTGGTTCGCACCAAAGATTTATCTAATCAATGAAATTGCTCGGTTAGCGCATCAGGTACACTAATGAACTATTGGGAACAAAAAGAGTTAGAACAACTTAAGATTGAGAATGCTTGGCTTGATGAACTTAGTCCATTTATGAAGTTAATGGATAGTCATGCTGGTGCAATACTTGCGATAGTTCTTGTTAGTGTTGTTACTTTTAGTCTAGGGTTATTGATTGGATTTGTTATATGATTAACATTCAACTACTTGAGCAAGATGACATTGTTGAGCCAGAAGATTGGTGTCGTCCACTGAGCATCACTTCAATGAGTGGTGGACATAGTGACTATTACAGTTTTCAAAGTCAATATACAGGTGCTCCCGAAAACAATGTCAAATGGGTCAAAGTCAAATACATCCTTGGCAGAGGATGGCATGGAAAGACTGTAGCAGAGATTGATGCCAAGTTGGGTAAGTTTGTCAAGTACGAATATGTGCGAGGTAATATTCCAACACGAAGCAAACTAAGTTTGAGTGGCTACAATATTACTGACCATACAAAAGTTTTTTATAACGAGGATGACGAATGAATGAACGAATCAAGGAACTACTCACCCCTAAGTTGAAAGAGTGGGGAGGCGATTCTGATGACAATTTTTCAGAAGAATTGGAAAAGTTCGCCGAGTTGATTGTGCGGGAATGTGCTGACGCTATTATCAAAGATAGCCGCTTGAGTGATGTTCGTAGTGCCGCTAATGGTTGTGTGCGAACGATTAAAGAACATTTCGGAGTTGAAGAATGAAAAGCAAATCAGTTGACACATTTGATTGGATGGAATATGTTCAGCCAGAACTACTTAAACATCTAAATGAACTACTTGTTGCTAAAGGTATTGAACCACTTCGTGAACTACATGGTGGCACATTCTTAGACGGTAAGTGGGTGGGTGTATTAGAATCAAATGACTATCGCAACTATTGGCATGCCTACTTAGAGTTGTGGGGTGAACGCCTACGCAACGATAGCTACCAATCTGTGTATTTCCCAGTACATGACGATGACGAAGAATGGGACTACTGTAAAGAACAGTTGCGTGAATGGGCAGTCCAAGTATATAAGCCTACTGATCCTAACTGGACAGATGATTTGGTAACTGCTATGCGTAAAGTAGTCACTGAACATTTCCCCAACGATGAACAAATTATTTTTTGGTGGTGTTGGTAATGAAAGAATTTGATTGGGGACCTGTCATTGGTACAGCGATTGCTATCGCGGGTATGATGTTTGCATTGGTAATGGGTTATCTGATTGGTTATAATGATGCAAAGGCTGGGAAATGAACAAACGAATTCAAGAACTTTTTGACAAGGCCGTCAGCGATGTTGACTATATTCGAGATGATGAATACACCAATTTGGAATTACAGAAGATGTATATTCCAGATTGCTTTGCTGAACGGTTTGCCGAGTTGCTTATATTGGAATGCGCTAATATCGCTGATTCGGCTGAACCTTATCTTTCCTCAGATTTAATTAAAGAACATTTCGGAGTGAAAGAATGAGCAAGCGTGATAAAACTATTGCTAAAATTTATAGTGAACTTAAAGATAAGGAAACCTCATTAAAAAATAAGATTAAGAATTCAAAAGACGAAACTGAAAAGTCTACGTTTTCTGATGAATTATATGAGATTCAATATCGGTTAAATCGTGGTGCGCCAAATTTTGGAATTGAATAATGAACGATGTTAACAAATTTCGACAACTTGCTGAACAGGATAAACCTTACCTGGACAAAGAGTTCAAAGAACTTGCTGAAAAAGTAGGTTTATTGGCTCCGGCTTATCATACAGGTGACTGTCATTATTATACGGGTAACGGTACACGATTTTATATCGACCGTATGCTACAGATGTATTCACTTGAATTAAAGAAACATTTCGGAGTTGAATGATGCAACTGGAAGATTTAGAACACATTTTCAAACCACAGTTTGCAGAAGGTACTGTGATTCTCTACTACATGTTGGTTGAAGGTGAACATAAACTAGTAGAGCGATGCCCATCCGATCAATTGGAATCACTGTTGCCAATGTTGGACAATTTTGTCTACGCTGGCACTGAAGCAAGAATACCCAGATTTACAAAATGAAACCTAAAAAGGAATTTGAAATGAACCCAGATGAAAATGAATTATATCGCATCACATGGCGACAAGATTACCCAGAGTTTCAAGAAGCTGTTGACAGTGCTATGGATATTCTGTTAGAATTGAGTGAGTACAAAGAAGCAAAAGAAGTAATTGCTTATGTCAAATCCAAACTCTAAGGAATAATTATGGTCACAATCGTTAAACATGAATGGCATCAAGTTGATAGTCAATTTGCTTATGAACTAGATGAAGATAAACTAAGTGAAATCTATCCAGACTTAGATGAGGATGAGATTGCTTCATTGCTTCAACAAATCATTGATGGTGAAGTTGATATTGATGATGTAATGAATGAAGCATGGAACAACGATATTGACATTGATTGGGAACGCCAATACGATGATTGGTGGACTGACCGTAAAGGCGGATACGATGTTACTTATGAACTAGGTGACGAAGATAGTTGGGTAGAGCCACAAAAAGAACCTGAACCAACACATAAGTGTACTAAATGTCGTTGGACCGGATCAAAGTGGTCAACACTGACTCAATATTTGCGTGAAGATGGTACTGTAATTGAAGATTACTATTCTTCCGATGAAGAATCACATAGTGAAAAAGATGTTTGCCCTATGTGTGACAGTGATGTTGAGTTGACTGAGGAAGGAATCAAAGACGAACAAGAACGCAAAGAGCGTGAAGCACGTTGGGCAAGAGAAAGATTAGAAAGAGAAGAGGCTGTACCTTGTTTTAGCTGTGGCGAAATACACAAAGAAAGCGAACTGCCTGAATTGAGTGGTCAATATCATTGCCCTTCATGCGGTGAAGGTTGGGTAATGATGGATATGCGTGAGGAAGACGGCGAAGATGATGAAACCCGTACTAAAGAATTAGCAGATGCATTGGAAGAACTCAAGCGTGAGTTTAATGAATTAATTGAATCTGAAGGTACTTCTCTTAGTGATGAAGAATTACAAGAACAAGAAGTAGAAGCAGTATTTCCGTTTCCAACACAACGACCACAAGAAGGTCCTCAACCTGAAACAGAAAAACTTCCTAACTATCCCACAGGGGAGTATACAATTCGTGTTTGGGGTCGTACACGAGAAATTGGTGTAGGTACAATCACTAAGGCACAATGTGATTATTGGAGCGATGAGGAACACAGTGATGACCTGAGTGACGCACTGAATGATAGTTATGACTATGATGAAAATGAAACTCCAGAAAACGCACGATTCACGGAACCATATTATGACATGAATGATATTAAACAGATTTGGGGTTTCGATGAAGATGATACAGTCATGACCATTACTAACCAAGATGGAGTAGAAATCTTCAACGGTGATGTTACTGGTTTTGTTGCAGAAGCACACGGTAATGATGACAGTCGTTGGGATGCAAGTGAAGAAATTGATGAGATGTATCCGCGTTATCTAGGTACTGGCACATTTGTTGTTTGGACACAAGGTGGCAAAGGTAGTTGTATTCAAACCACGATTGTTATTGAAGAAGGACAAGAGTTTGATCCTCGCAAGTTTAGATACAAAACTGTTGATGTTGAGGGTGCTTGTATCATCAGCCGTTTAGAGTATGATGGAGTTGAACTTGATGACGAGGGTATGGATAGTGAACACGACAATTGGCGTGGACAATGGGGTGAGTTCAATGTCTATGAAAATGAGTAAATAATAGATGGACATTCCAGATATCGTAGGTAAAACTTATACTTTCCCAGATGGTGTAAAGTTAGAAGTTATGCAAATTAAAATACGTGAAAACGTACCATTTATTACATGTCATATTCATGGTTCATCTATACCAAGAAAGACAGTAATGCCCCTTCACATTTTTATGGACAAATACGGTCATCTATTTGAGTTGCGTGATCCGCCGAAGTTTAGATAATAAATTATGAACACACTGAAAAGAATATTCTCACTAAGTAACGGAGCGTTACTTGTAGCATTAACACTAAGCACAATTGCTGCTTGGTATAGTATTATTGGTTTGACTGCAATCTTTAGTGGTGCAGTCATGCCTATTATCATTATGGGTTCAGCACTTGAACTTGCAAAAATCACCACAACAGTTTGGCTGCGTAAGTACTGGCATCGTTGTGCATTGATTATGAAAATTTATCTAGTGCCAGCCGTTGTTTTACTCGCACTATTAACAAGTATGGGTATCTTTGGTTTCTTAAGTAAAGCACACTTGGATCAAGGTATTGGTAGTGGTGACATTGCTGCCAAAGTTCAATTGCTTGATGAAAAGATTAAAGTACAAAAAGACAACATTAGTTCTGACCGTGCTATGTTGTCACAAATGGATCAGCAAGTTAATGATATCATGTCAAAGGGTGACAGTGAGCGAAGTGTTGAACGAAGTGTTGCTATTCGTAAACAACAAGCACCCGAACGAGCACGTATTCTCAAAGATATTGAAGTGTCCAACACAACAATTCAAAAACTCAATGAAGAACGAGCACCTATCGCTAGTGAGTTTAGAAAAACAGAAGCAGAAGTGGGTCCAATCAAGTACATTGCTGCATTGATTTACGGTGACCAAGCAAGTCAAACTATGCTTGAAAGTGCTGTTCGTTGGGTTATTATCTTACTAGTTGTTGTGTTTGATCCTCTTGCGATTATGTTAGTAATTGCTGCTAACCAAAGCAAAGAGTGGGACAAAGATGATGTTGAAGATGACACTATGGTACCTACAACATATACGCAGGAAGAAATTGATATATTGTCTAATGAATTTGAAGAGGCACTAGCAGAACCAATCAAACAAGATGTATCAGTATTGGAAGTAACTGATGAAGAGGAAGAAGCATTCAAAGAATTAGAGCCTAAGCCTGAACAAGAACAAGAACAGTCTATATTAGAACTACATCCATACTTGAATCAACCCTTTGTACATTTTAAAGAATTGACTCCTGTTGTCGCAACTAGTCCACATGAAGATGTAATGGAAGTAGTAGAGTTACATGATGAAGAAATTCCTGAAATCATTGATATTACTCCTAAGAAAAATGATGATACTCCACCATTTGAAGGTATCAAAGATTTAGAAACAGGTGAATGGGTACAAACTGGTCCTGCATATTTGGATCATCCTTCTATTCAAGGTACAATGGATTCTGATTATATCTTATACAACGGTAAACGCATGAGCATGGAAGCACTTCAAGGATTGCATCCTGAATTGTTTTTGAAAGCTGACCAACCAAAAGAACCTAAAGTCTCGTTTGGATCTAATTTTTCAGTAGACGCAATCAAGGGTGATATCTTTATTCGTACTGATTCTATCCCAAATAAAGTCTTTAAGTTTAATGGTAATCAGTGGATTGAAACAAACAGAGAACAAACTGATGCATACCTATCTAATGATGAATACTTAAGTTTCTTAGTTGGCAAAATCAGTACAGGTGAGTATGACCCTGAAATCCTCACAGACCAAGAACAAGAAGCAATTAGAAATCACATTCAGTCCAAATAATTGCCCAAAATAACTTGCTGATTAATCCAAAATCGCATATACTATCATCATTGTTTAACTCACACAGAGGTTTTTATGAAACGTGTCCTTTCAACTATTGCGGTTGCAGTAATGTTAACTGCCTGCAGTTCAGCACCCAAAGTAGGTGGTGAATCTAGTGGCGCATTAACACCAATCACAAGTCAAAAACTCAGCACCAACTTTAAACGTCAAGGTGTCAAACTCGAATGGGACTGTGCATTTGGTACTGGTATGTTTGGTGTCACTGATGCAGTTTGTGTCAAAGGTGATATCAAATCAATTGAAGTTACTGCTTACGCAACTAGTAACGGTAACACTGAAAACAATCGAGAAACCGCATTCAAAGTTGCTGAAATGAAAGCTAAGGCAAAACTACGACACTTTATCAGTGAAGATATTTCAAGCACAAGTGTGGTCAACACAATTTCCAAGAACGTTGAAAAAGCCAACGACAATATCAAATCAAAAATCAAAACTGATACAGTTGAATTGAGTGATGACGAGGCAGATAAAGATGCAAACATCGCTATTCGTGAAAACACCAATGACACTGTTCGCACATTGAACGAAACCATTCGTAGTCAAGCACAAGGTATCTTGCGAGGTCTTTACATCAAAGACGAGGACGTGGTTGATCGTCAAACTGTTAAAGTCACAATTCGTTGGGACAAAGACAGTGGTCGTGGTAGTGAACAACTACAACGCATGTTCCGATGAAATACTTAACATATTTGGCAGTGCTGTTTCTTACAGCATGTGCTTCTACACCGTACCAAACACCAGTCGCTGTTAAAACTACAGAAGGTGTTCATGTAAATTCCGTAGTATTGCATTCAACATGCAAAGGTCCTACTATGGAAGAAGCAAAAGACATGTGCTTTAGTAAAGCAATCGAAAATGTAGTTGGTTCTGTGTTACTAGCTACCACAGAGGTAAAAGATAATAAACTCATTCGTGACAATATCTTAAAACATAGTTCTGGGTACATCAGCAATTACACTATTCTAAGTACCAAACAAGTTAATGGTATGTATGAATTAGAAATGGACATGTCTGTTAGGTCTAGTCGTATTGCTAATAGATTGTTAGGAAAAATGAGCGATGCACAATCATTGCAAAGCGATAGGTTGGCTGCAAAATATGTAACCTATATGCGTGATCGTAGTACAGGGGATGCAATCATTGACGAAGTTGTGGGTGACTTTCCAAAAAATGCATTTATTGTTAAAAGAACTTCAACTGAGTTCAAAATGAGAGCTAACCGAACTCCGGTTATCGCTGTCTCTTATAGTTTAAGTTGGAACAATAACTATGCAATTGCGCTTAGGGAAATGCTTAACATATTGCAAGATGGTCAAAATAATTATGCTGACCAACAAAAGTTTATTGTTCAATACTATCCACCTGGTAACAAGTGGTTAGGTCAAACAGATAGATTCTTTTTCAGTGACCATTCACGTGCCGCAAAAATTAGAGATTACCTAGATGTTGGTATTACTGTAATGTTTACTGTATCTGACATAAATGGCAATCCAATCAGTATTAACTGTTCAATCCCTGAGTGGTTAGCAGATGGACCCAACATCACTAATCCATCACGTTATGAAACTGGATATTCGATTTACAGGACTGCCGAGCTACCGCTCCCCAAGAATGCTGACGCAATTAGACTTGCTGAAACTCTTAAGTTAGAGGTAGTTAGTGACGAGTACTGTAAAAATGAAAGAGTCAAAACTCTTTGAGATAAGTAATACATGACCGATGAAAAACAACTTAACCATTGCAGTTTCTGTGGCTCTAGTAAAGAGTCAGTAAAAAAATTAGTAGTAGGCGAGAATGCCGCAATATGTAGCGATTGCATAGAACTATGCGGTGATCTTGTTGAAGATGATACATTGGTAGAAGAAACATCTACTGATTCAAGTTACGATCCGGAAGCTATCAAAGAGTTTTTGGATCAACATGTTATTGGACAAGATGATGCTAAAATGGTGTTGAGTGTTGCTATCGCTAATCACTATAAACGTATCAACACACCACCTAAAGATTTAGAGATACAAAAAGGAAATGTTCTTATTGTGGGACCAACTGGTAGTGGTAAAACATTGCTTGCCAAGACAGCAGCCAAATTTCTCAAAGTGCCCTTTGTAGTCGCTGACGCTACCAGTTTAACCGAAGCTGGTTATGTAGGTGATGATGTTGAATCTATGATTGCGATGTTGGTCAATGCAGCCGGCGGAGACATTAAACTAGCAGAGCGAGGTATTATCTTTGTTGACGAGATTGACAAGATTGCACGTAAAAGCGAAGGATCGAGTATCACACGTGACGTTTCAGGTGAGGGTGTTCAACAAGCATTGCTAAAACTCGTTGAGGGTACTAATTGCCGTGTTCCTAATCAAGGTGGCCGTAAGCATCCAGGTAGTGATATGAATGAGATTAACACCAAAGATATCTTATTCATTGCCGGTGGCGCCTTTGTTGGA
>Ga0208874_1000052_pt1 | contig 40385 bp, 59 predicted proteins | sample CryBogCBH10Oct08_FD_184604 | JGI IMG/M metagenome (GOLD analysis project Ga0208874, IMG submission 184604) | Freshwater microbial communities from Crystal Bog, Wisconsin, USA - CBH10Oct08 (SPAdes) (version 2) | ecosystem: Environmental > Aquatic > Freshwater > Lake | place: Crystal Bog... | reverse complement strand
TTGCGAATTTTGGTTCATTAATCGTGCAAGTTCGGTTTTGTGTTGGCAATACTTGCTCATGTTTTCATGCGGATGGCTACGACAACATGGGTCATCAATCGCAATCAAAGCTCTCTCCCACAAATAGTCGTAAACATATTTATCGTCTATGTGCAAAGGAATTATTTCATCTTGAGTCATGTGTTTTTCTCCTTATCGAAATATTGCCCACATCCAAAATGCAAACATAAGCAATATAAAAGCATTGTTCAAAGCGTCAATCATGTCTTACTCCTCGCTCTTATGATGTCTTGAAACTCTCCAATCAAATCCCATCGCCCTTGGATGTAATCGCTTTTGGAAGCAACGCCTTGCTTCAGCTTTAGTAATTCAACTTCAAGCGCCTCACGTTCTTTTTCTGCTACTAGTTTGGCAAAGCGTGATAAATCGTCAACATCCAAACGCCATTCATCTGGATATTTTTCAGGGCTATAACCTCCAGCCTCTCTAACCATTTCTATAATTTCTTCGTTAGTCATACCGATTCCCTTGTTCGGATTAGTTCTGCTATTGCTTTAGGACTGCCTTGCCACGGTTCTTCTGCAATCTTTGCACATTCCTCACGTTCACGCTCTGCTACCAATTTGGCAAAGTAAGTCAGGCAATAAATCAACTCTTCATTTGTTTTATAAAGATAAAGCCCAGACAACTCAGCCATTTCTTCTATTTCATCTTTAGTCATTAGAACTTCCCTTCGTTTAAAGGTTGCCACTTTGTACGTGGTTCGTTTGCATGTTTCATGTAGAAGTGGACTAAAAATGAAAATACTTGAACGTAACTCATCTTGACCCCACTATCCTGTTCCAATCTATCCCTGATCGCATCGATCTGCTCAGGGACATACAACGTTAAACGCTTTGTTCTCTTTGTGTTTTCCATTCTTCATGTGCCTCTAAGATTTTGTTTCTGACATCCGAATCATTCAAAAGAACTGTTGCAAACAATTTTGCATGTTGAAACTGTTGGAAGTAATAACATGCCAACCCCGTTGCCGCCACCGCCCATATCAGCAATAGCATTTCTGAAAGACTAATCTCCATCGTTTAAACTCCTGTAAATAACCCAGATTAAAAATGTAAACAGCAAAGCATTTAACACCGCAGCTATAAAAGCAAAACCAATAATTGTTGCGGTTAGTAAGTTCATGATTCACCTATCAGCTTAAGTGTATGCTTGACTTTATCTTTGATTGAATTGACAACGCTATCAGGGTTGTCATCGTATTCATAGTACTCATCAATCCTGTCTAGAATCCAAGTCAGTGACTCATACATCTGTTCAGCATTGATGGCCCTTCTCAACTTATCCTCGTCATCGGGATAGTTAAATGACATTGTTGCTTGCATCTTCATTCTTTCCCCTCGATTTAGCGAGTAGCCATTTATCCCCAAGAAAGCGAACTGACTTGACCCATTTGCGTTGGTTCTGTCTATTCTCCCAATAAGGGATGTAATCCACGTTATACAGTTGTCTAACTTTCTTTAACATTGTTGTGTTCATGATGATCCTTTACCCTGTCGGGCATTTTGCTACTGATCCAAAACCCGTCTGCGTTTAAACTCATACCCGCAGCGAGCATCTCTTCTTCGATCATGCATCGTCTGTTTACACCGTGCTGACCCACCCGATGAATCTCAAAGGGTGTGTTGCTATTGAAGTATTGATTACAGACTCCGCATTGATTTCTGTTCCCTCTAAGGACTTTCAATCTGCGCCTCCTTGATCTTGAGTTTGAGTAATTCACCCTCTAGAAGTTCTGCCATCGATGCCCCTGATGGGAACCTCAACTGCGCCGGTTGGTTATTCAGTATGACTTCAATCGAATGATCTACACCACTGTTAAAACCCGCAGTAAAAGGATCACCTTCAGCAAGCCTTGATGTCAAAGCTTCCCTGACAATCTCTGACATGGGTTGTTTGTATTTCTTAGAATGCTTCTTCAGGGCAAGCAAATCTTTAGGTTCTAAATAAGTCATGAATGGCTTGTATTTAGAATGGGTCATGTTTCCATTCTCCGTATATGTTGAGTAGTTCATCAAACTTGGCTTGGGCTGAACTGTTGCCGTTAAGCTCAGAACGGGATTGAATACCTAAGTGTTTACACAAAGTGTTAGCAGCGGCATCTTCTCCTTCATCGTTCATCCAGTTACAGGCCACCAAGAACTGTTGGAATTTAGGGTCACGGCAAAGCATGCCTGCGGTCTTGACCCTGTTGTTGTATGGGACGGCTGACTCATCGTCTGCTATACGCTGAATCGCCACCGCATATCTAGCCCCAACAAAATCACGCAGAATCTCTTCCGGAACCTCATCGGGGTGTATGACTAGCGTCAAAATAAAACCTGTTCGGTCTTGTTTCAACGCTATCTTTCTTGCTTCAAAGCTCAGAGCCATCTTGTAAATTCTCTATTCTTGATTCAAGATAACCAATCACGCCACGTTGCTCGTAAAGCATTTCTCTGAAACGTTTACCCTCAGCAACCGCTTTGTCAAACTCTGCGGTTAAGCGGTCATGTTTCTTAGCCAACTCATCGTTCCGTAAAAGAACATTCTCATACAATGATTTCATTTCTCTGTATGACTTTGCATAATCTATTTTTGGTCTAGCCATGATTGCTCCTTAAAATGGGATATCCGAATCATCTTCGGGGTGAGATTGACGTTGGTTCTCTTGACGTACACCGCCTTCTTCCTTCGGAACAAAGCGTTTGACAGATAGCGATAGGTAGGTCTTGCCGTTTACATCTGTCTTCTTCCAACCGGACAACTTGATCACGTGGTTACCATTCACCACTTCAATGTTGGTTAGATCCTTCAAGTTCACGTGAATATCTCCGTAGTAGTCGGGAGACTTATCGTTGTACTTGGTCTGCGTTGCTTTCAAAGTTCCCTTGTCGGGCTTTTGTACAAATGGGGTGTTGTATTTTGTGCTCATACGTTGCTCAATTCCTGTTGTTTCTGATCTTTAAACTTAAGTTTTAATTGTGTAAAGTGGTTCTTTACGTTCTCATAGAGGTCAAAACGATCCCTTTTGAGGTCATCTAAACGCTCTTGATTGGCCTTCCAATATCCGGTCAATTCGTTCACATCTTTTACGTGCCATGCTTTGTCTGCATACTCAATCATTTTTTCTGCAAAGAGGCTACTGGCATCATCGTCATATTTCTTCTTGACTTCGGGGGTAGCGATTGCAGGCGCTTGGGCTATCGTAGAAGCGGTTTCTTCGCCTTCGGGTAGGTCTTCCCCACTGTAGATATAAAGTCCCAATCCGTGCAAGGCAATGGCTTTAACCAAACATCGCATGATTGCAGTGTTGACTTGGAACGCATCAGGGTTGGTGATGGGTTTGTTCCTGTAGTCCATGACGGGGAGCATACAAGTACGGTATTGGCCAAACATGGTAACGGTGACCCATACCATGCCTGTGCCGTTTACATCCATATATGGTTTACTTTCAAACTGTTGCACGTGAAACACTGCGGTTGGATCAGCCTTCAAGACTTCAGCCCATGCCCATGCCCAAGACAGGTACGTTAGACCATTCTTCTTTTCGGTATGTGCGTTTACATTGATACGCAACAAATCCTTTGGAGACGTTATGGTTTCAAACTCCATTTGATTCTCCAAGCTCTCGTTGGTACTGATCACACCATTGGGCAACTCCGCAGTAGTTTCCGGTGCATCTGACTGGTTCACCTTTTCTCGTTTCGACATAGCCTTTTTCCTTTTCTGCCAGTTCATTGGCTTCTTCTATTGATTTAAATAACTTGATCGCAGTCTTGCGACCTTCCCTCTTGACGGCATAGATTGTTTCTCTTTGCCATCTTTCCTCATCCGAACAGGGTTGTAAGTCCTCTCCGAAATCTGCATGCATCTTTGCCTCACGATGCATTGACAATCTTACTTCTACGTACTTCTGCGCTTTCTCATGGCTCCACATTGGGATGTCTACCATGTGAACGGGGGCAGATGGATATCCCTCCTTACGCTCGTGCCGACTAAAATCCCTGATCAAGGCGCAGATCTGTAGCTTGGATACCTTGCGGTGCGTTGTGTTCTCAACCAACCACTTGTAAACGTTTAACTGTTGTTCCCATTCAATCTTGTCTTGCATGACTGCCCACGCAGATGTGAACTTGTAGTCAATGATCTCGTACCCATCAGGTGTTTCTTTCTGTAGATCAATCTGACCGCTGATCGTCACATCATCTACATTCACAAAGAGACGCTCCTCCATGATGTAGCCTTCGGTGATACTGCGTTCCATCACCACATGCAAGGCAGAGCCAAGCAATGACCACAACATATCTGATACGTCCTGTTCAATCTTGTCGATGTACTTATCCCTCAACCTTCTGATGCGTGGAGGAGACATCAATTCAGTTACACTGTACTGAGACGCTCCTTTAGAGTAATATTCTCTTGTCGCTAAAGTCATCAACGTCTCAGGAACGTTGTGTTTGTTAGTTACTTTCATCGTCAATCCTTATAGGTGTTTGTTATGAGTTCTAATGATAGTACTATTATAGATGAATTGCAATCAGTTTCATTATTTATTTTAGGTGAACCGGCAAGTAAAGCAAATTCAAGGCGAGTTGTGAAGTTTGGGAACATGTCTAGGCTCATCAAATCGCAGAAAGCTTTGACTTATTCAGACATGTTTAAACAGCAAGTACGCCCGCTGTCAGTCATGATAAGCGGGGATTTGGTCGTGATAATGAGAATTTATTATGCAAGTCGCAGACCGGACTTAGACGAAAGTCTTATATTGGATTTGCTGCAAGGTGTTGTTTACACAAACGACCGGCAGGTAAAAGAGAAGCACATCTATTGGGATTTAGATAGGGAAAATCCTAGGGCAGAAATCATTGTAGAAAAGCAACAGGCGAAAAAAGACCCACACTCAGGTGGGTCAAAAAGGGCAACTGCATCGTCCCTTGCAAAGATTCTAACGGAAAACTTAAACCCATAATAACATTGCAGAGTAAATGCGACAAGACTACATTTATTATTACTTGACATATTTTTTTATTTCTTGATATACTACGATTACATTGCTGTAGTGGGCGATGGTGAAACCGTTTAGAGGTGTACTTTACCTTACTCAATACCCTATGCCGAGGAGTTATTGAATAAGGCCACTATTAAAGTACATCACTAAGCGGTTTTTTTTTGCCCCACAGTATGTTCATTCATCGGACGGTCAACAGTAGCGATGAATGTTATACCCCCTACTACGGGAAAGACAAGGAAGCAGGGGTATGGGTGGCGAAGTTAGCGCCCTATTGTCGAACGGCTGACGAGTCTGTGGCTCCAAAGAGCATAGTAATGGGCTTAGGATAGGCTAAGTCCGTCCACCAAAGAGCATCCCCTAAAGGGATGCGATAACGTACAGGCAATAGAAAGGGTTAAATGAACAGGCCAACATATGAGACAAGCGCAGATTTAGAACGGGAGTCTGCGGTCATTGATAGGTTTAAAGAGAAATGGGATGTGGAAGTAGATAAGCTACCCATTCGTTACCATCTTGATTACATCATGCACAGGGGTGACAAGGCTCTTGCGTTTTGTGAAATTAAAACACGTAACCAACCAATTGAATTGCTGCGGTCTTGGGGTGGATTCATGATTTCTTTAAGCAAATGGGTATCTGCTAAAGCATTGGTTGAATCAACAGGTATACCGTTTATCCTTATTTACCGAACGCTTGATGGGGATTACTATACAAAGATTACCGATTTTAAAAGCAACGATGGTGTTTACTATCGGGGCAGAAATGACAGAAACGATTGGCAAGACATGGAACCATGTTTAAAACTAAGCGTGGAAAGATTCAAGAAGCTTTAAGGGGGGTAATCATTAAATCCATAAGCGCAAGCCTTGTAGATGCGAACGCAGTTGGATGTTACAGTCTCCCCCCCGCTCGGTTTTTGGGACTGTAGCGCCTTTCAAAGCATGAGGTGGGCATGCAATCTACATATCCCACCACCATTAACTTCAAAGGAAATCAAATGACAAGAAACTACAAACAGGAATACAAAACGCAGAAAGCAAGAGGCGAACATGAAGATCGAATGGAACGCCAACGAGCACGGAGAAAGCTAGACGCAGATGGTGTAAACAGGGCAGGCAAGGATGTGGCCCATGTGAAAGCCTTATCAAAAGGCGGTAGCAACAAGGACGGGGTAAGGCTAGAAGCTCCCAGCAAGAACCGTTCATTTAAACGCAAGCCAGATGGAAGCATGAAATGAATGCAGAGTTTATCGATCAGTTCCATTTCATGGACAGTACTCGAATAGCCTGTCCCATCTGTTCAAACGATAGAAAAAAATCCAATAGCAAAGACATGAAGCTGACCCGTCAACCGGACGGGGCAGTTCTCTATCATTGCCATCATTGCCAAGCTAACGGTTCCGTGCAACCAAAGGAGAGATTCGTGTCAGCAGTTCCCAGTCTACAAATCACAGAAAACAAACTAGAGACGAGTCATTATGACTGGCTCAAGACGAGAGGGATATCAAAAGAAACCGCAGACAAAATGAGATTGTTTGCATCCGAAAAGTTCTTTGGAAAGATAAAGAAACAAGCATCTGCGATTGGTTTTCCATACTACAGGAATGGTGCGTTGGTTGCAGTCAAGTATCGATCCTTCCCCGAGAAAGACTTCACCCAAGAATCAGGCGGTGCTCATGATTTCTTTGGCATTGACTTGGTTGAGAAAGGCAAGCCTCTGATCATTGTCGAGGGTGAGATAGACTGCATGACCCTTCTAGAAATGGGGATCGAGAACGCAGTATCAGTACCATCCGGTGCTCCCATCAAGGTAGCAGACGGTCGAGTCCTCCCATCAGAAGACAAACGGTTTGCCTATGTTTGGAACGCAAGGGATATATTGGATGATGCCCCATATGTCATCCTAGCCACAGACCAAGACACCGCCGGACAAGCACTCGCAGAAGAACTGGCAAGAAGAATCGGAAAAGAAAAATGCAGGATAGCCAAGTTCGACAAGAAAGATTTAAACGATGTTTATTTAGACGACCCTTCTCGGATACAAGACATCCTAGACTCAGCCACTCCCTACCCCATCTCCGGCCTCTCCGAAGCCACGACCTACGAGGAACGTTTAAACGATCTGTACTCTGCTGGTACAGGCAAAGGCTTTAGCACGGGCTATAAATCCCTTGATCACATTTACACAGTTGCCCCATCTCAACTATCGGTGGTGACAGGTTATCCATCATCCGGTAAATCGAACTTTGTTGATCAGTTGATGGTGAACTTGGCTAAAACATCGGACTGGAAGTTTGCGATCTGTTCGTTTGAGAATCAACCTGAGATCCATATCTCAAGGCTCATGGAAATCTACATGAAGAAAAGGTTTTTTGATGGCAAGGAACGGATGACAGAGGAAGAAAAGAATACTGCGTTTAAATGGGTCAATGAGCATTTTTTATTCATCGATACAAACGGAGAAGAACCTAGCACGTTAGAGTCAATCCTTGAAAGAACTAAGGTTGCAGTTAAACGAATGGGCATTCGAGGGTTGGTGATCGACCCTTATAACTATATTGATATGAGCCGTGACACAACCGAAACCGAAGCCATATCCAACATGCTCTCAAAGGTGCAGAGGTTTATCAAGGCCAACGATTTACATTGTTGGTTTGTGGCTCACCCTTCTAAGATCAATCGGAGCGGTGTCGAACAACCCCGACCCGATGGGATGTCCATCTCCGGATCAATGGCTTGGTGGGCTAAGACAGACTGCGGTCTGACAATCCACAGGAAAGAGGGATACGTTGAGGTGGCAGTATGGAAGTGTAGGTATCGGTGGGTGGGCACTCAAGGTGAAACGACCCTTCTATATAGCAAAGTCTCCGGCACGTACGAAGAGAACCTCGATGCATTTTGACGTTTAAACACCTCACCCGGGCGTGTTTGGCGTTCCGGGTGACCCGTTTAAACATTACCAGCAGCGGGTTGTTGGCTGCGTGCTGCGTACATGCGTTTAAACATTGATAATTAATATCCAGATGTTTACTCTGCATTCTGGAGATTGCGTTTAAACGTTCAAGCTCACAGCGTGAGCCACCCATAAAAAAACACCCCGAAGGGTGTTTAAAGTTATCCTAGTCTTGCTTTGTATATTGCAGAAAAGACATTGTTGTATTGGCCTTGTCTGCGTGGTTTGAAATCAAGCCCCATCCTATATACAAACCATTGTCCCTGATAAGTTATATAGCACTCGTTGCGCCTGATGTAGATTTCATTGTTCACCAACTCGATCAAATGATCATACTTGTATGCGGTCTTGAGAAAAGTTGGATCGTTTGATGTTACCGCCTTGACTTTCAATGTATCTCTTCATTGATCGGTTTAGACTTTACGTGATACATATTGGCGCAACTCTGCAGATATTCATCTAAGGTCAGGCCGTGCGCCATCGCAATATCTGCGATGACGCTGATCAAAGTAAGGTAAAAAAGCTCAGGGTCGGGTTGATGCTTTTCAGCCATCTCTTGAATGTCTTTTTTCATCAAAATAATTGTTTTTAAACTTTCTCTCATATGCCCTCCACTTGCTTAACGATGTCCATCGCATCCGCATCATACGGTGCAAGGTCTTTGATCAGGTCATACATGCGTGGAGCGTTTGCAATGAGCCGAGCATTCTCACGTTGACCCTCAAGTGTTAATGATTTATTTTTGCAGTCAGCGACCAATATATCGCCTTGAGCGGTGTATTCCCAAACGGTTGTCCGGTCAGGCGCACCAACCCACCACAGTTTTTCATCTGCTACTGGTCTCATATTGATTCTTCCTCATCTCTTTTTGCGATCTTCATGGCCCACGCATGCACCTCTGCGTCAGTGAGCCGGTTCAAAACTTCAGTCACCAATACGTGAACCGAACTGTCGAGCAAGGCATCGAACATTCTCTCGAATGTTTTTTGCCCGTACGTGTCTTTGATTTCATTGATTGTCATATGCCCCCCTTATGCTACTAATTTGATTTGCTTGAATGAAGTGTTGCCCAAATCGCTAATGTTGCGAATGAGAACATTGTTGCGATACACATTCGACACATCCACACCGATGCCCACACCGATGGTGTTGATGCCCAACACCTCGGCAGAGCGAACCTGACTGCGAACCGATTCAATCCATCCCTGACCATCCGTCACAACGAATAGGATCTTACGTTGCTCATTGCGTTGGAGCAATAACTCATGACCGTAGCGCACGGCAAAGTAGTCATTAGTACCGCCCATGCAGTCGATCTTTTTAATGCTCTGCTTTGCCTTGAGGATGTTTTGACCGAAAGGCTTAACAACCGATGTCTCATCACCGAACGTGATCAGGGATGTGCTCACACCGGCTTGCTCGAGGGTCTCAAGCAGAGCGTAAGTTGTCTTCACCGCATTGATGAGTTGCAAGCCCTCCATTGATGTCGAAACATCAAGAGCAATCACAACCGCAGAGTCAATACCGCCCTCTTCACGGTGACGTTTAAACACATTGACTTTGCCTGTGGTGATCGATGCAAGCGCAGATGAGTTGAGTCTGCCGAATTTGTGATTGTGCTCGAACTCATCCACACCGGACATCTCGAACAACTTGCGAACCTCAAAGCGCAACTTGGGTGTGATCGGAGTATTGAGATCGATTTCACGCTTGCTGACTGCGTGATAATTTGGCTCTCCGAGTGTGGCATCCTTTGAATAAGAACCTCCATTACTGCAACCCCTAGGCAACTTGCACTTAGGTTCAACTTCTTTCGCTTGTTGTGGGTCAGGCTTGCGGGCCTGTGGAGCGTTTTCCTTATCGGATGCACCCTCACCCTCACCCTCACCACTTTGAGCGCCTGTGGATTGATTTGATCCGTCCTGAGCGCCCTCTTGACCCTGACCCTCGCCCTGACCATCGCCCTCGCCCTCGCCCTGACCTTGAGCCTGATCCTGTTTCTGCTGATTGGGGCTTTGATCCTCGAACTGATTCAATTGGTCAAAGATCCACTCAGCAACTTTCAATGCGTCTCTTGAGTCTGAGCATGTGTCGATCATCGCAGACGCTTGCTTGAAAATTGGCTCAAGGCCCTGCGCCAATGGTACTGGTCTCGCATACTTGCGACCGTACACCGCAAAGGCAAACGGATACTGGCAAGGGTCTGTCCAGTCTGTGACCTGATCCATCGCCTTGTCAACCATGATGTTGATGGTCTTTGCAAGTACTTGCTCCACGTTGCCGAGGATGGATCTCTCGATGGCCTTGCGCTCGATGCGAACGTCCTCAACTGCATTGAACAACTGCGCCACGTAAGGCACTTGAGAGGATGCGTCAAAGTCGGTGTACATCGCATGCAGTAACTCATGGATCACAAAGCCCAAGTACTTGTCGAGCAATACCGGCTTGATGTTCAAGTGATCCTTTACATCGGCAAGGGAAATGTAGTACATGTTGCCCGATCTGCGAATGCTCGCAGTCTGAATGTCTGTCCAACTGATCGATCCGATCCTGAACCTTTGCTTTGCCAATGTAGACTCAAGCTTGCGGAGGGTATTCTCAACCGCTGATTTGAATTGATAACCTCTCATAGCAACCCCTTAATTGTTTCTTCATTCAATGATGCCTGACCGATGGCCTTGAGTGCAGTCGCTGACTCAAGTGGTTGGCGAGCACAGACTGTGCGCTCCCAAGCTTGCTCTACGGTCATGAAAGGCAAAGCCTTAATGAAAGCGATTACCTGTCTGATCGAGGGTGAGTCGATCACATCGCCTGTATCAACCTTAGCACGGCAGACCCTGAACGCATCGATCACGTGATCAGCAAGGGCCGGTCTGCATCCTGTGTGACGGACAACTGCGTCAACCTCGACATGCTTGAGCATATGCTTGAACTCGATCACCAAATTAAAGCGCTCACCGAATGCAACATTCATCGCCTTAGTTCCCCCATACAGGCCGGATGAGTCACCGGACAACAGGGTGTTGTCTGCACCGATCACCATCACACCGGATGCCTTGCGCCACACATGGCCCCCATAATTGACCTGTGGGTTGGGTTCGAGAAAGGCATTCAATGGGGCAAGCTCACCCTCTGAGCAATTGGTCACCTCATCCAATAGGACCACGCTTGATGGGCAAGTGTAAGCCTGTAGGAAATCGCCCTGTTTAAACACGGTCTGACCATTCTCAAGACCAACGTCTCCGATGTACTCGGACGCAGTAGAGTACTTGTGAAAGTTGATGCGAGTGAATCCTCTGCCTGTGCGAGCGGAGAACTGTCGAGCGGTCTCGCTCTTACCTGTACCCTTAGCACCTCCGAACCACAGGTTCGAGCCTGTTGCCTGAGCGAATGCAAGCGAGCGTAGGATGTCCTCGGTCCAAATAAAATTCGGATCAATCGATGGGGCACAGGGATGGTTGTACACATCAAAGTCAAAGGGCAGATCGACACCGAACAGATCCATGCATGACTTGCGATCCACGACTCGGACACTCGACATGTCAGCAACGATTGACTCAGCACCGGCAGACTGCACCGCCTGTTTAAACGGTTCAAATGCATTGGCAATCATATCGCCCACTGTCTGACTTATGGCCTTTGAGTCAAGCTTGACAATGTCACCCTCAAGGGTTTGCAGTTTATTGTGGATTGACTGGGTCAACTGCTGAACGTGGTTGATCCTGTGCTCCGCATCGTTATAGTTCCTTTGAATCGACATCCCAAGCTTGGTGACCTCAGCATTCAAGGCATCGATCTGCACTTGGTCTGCACCTTTCGCAGTACTGACAGGGGCCGGAGCCATGCCCTTGATCTGATCAATGCTAATCAAGCCGGAGTTGATTCTCTCAGCCAACCATTGAGTCATGGCGGTTTTGCCTACCTGAGCCTGACCGCTCAATTGAACGTAAGCACCGGCAACGACTTCAGTCTTCAAGCGCAATAGGTCGAGTTGTATTTTCTGAATGCTCATGATTAAACACCTCCCAATGTCATTGATTCAGTACACAAGGGGCAGATCGGCATGCCCTTGAGCGCCCATTTCTGAGTGAGTCGCACGGTGTACTGTTGCTTAGGGTCTGAACCCTCACAATCACATGTTGCCTTGAGCATGCGTGTGCTCTGCTTTGCGTGGACTGCAAGCTTAAGCTCTGCGTGTGGATAGTCTCCAAGCTCAGAGATGAGGTCAACGTACTTGGTCGCAAAGCTTGCATCGCCTGTGACCTCATGGTATTTGCCTGCGACCGTAAGCCCCATCTTGATGAGCAAGCTCACGTAAGCATTGGATTTGTAAGACATTGCACCGGAGGTTGTCCGGCACAACTGTTGGATCAACACCTCGAACACCCTGACAGGGTCAGCGATGGTAGGGGAGATGAACACCTCAAAGTGGTTGTCCCCTGAGTCGGTGTCAGGAAAGCATTCGCCCAACGTACCCGAACGTTTAAACGTTGATGGCAAACCACAGGTCACCCGAATGTTGGAGGGTAAGGGCGAACCCATCACCTCAAAGATGGGGCGAAGTACCTCGACTCCCTGATTCAAATATTCTTCACGTGTCATATTGATTCTCCGATTACGTGGCAAAATCACCACTGGCATGCCACGTGGGCATGCCGGTATTGACTTATATCGAGAGGACAGTCTGACCAAGCTTAAGCTTGAGACAATCCACGTATGAGCCTGTGAAAATGATCCGGTAAGACTTGCGAACATCTGCGCCTTTGCAGACAATGATGTTGCCGAATGCGTTGATCTGAGCGGTGTACATTATTCAAGCCCTCCAATTTCAATGCAAGCACCCATGATTGCGATGCCGATAAAGGGCAGAGCAAAGAGGGACAGACCTCCCCAAATCAACATCATTGCAAAGATCACGCAGAGCAAGGACATGAAGAGGATCAAGTATTTTTGGATGGTTTCTCTCATGCTAACACCTCTTCAATGCTGATAACGTCTAACCCATCAATTGATGTGACTGCATGCACCCAAGCGTGGGCAAAGCCTGCGTCCCGAGTAGCTATTGAATACTTGCGACCGCAGATCTCGCCGAACTGCCTGAAAGTAACTTGGAAATAATAATTGGCCATGTGATTAACTCCGAGGTAGTGCGACATTGCACTGATAAGCCCTCAGGCTTACCGCTGAAATGTCAGGCATTGTTGAGCATAAAATTAACGATACCCTCACCCCAAGCGCCCATTGGTTGCAACCACAAGGTATCGATCTTGGATGCATACGTGGCATTGATCTTTGAGAACTTAACCATCTGCACCAATTGTTGATGGGCAAGCATCCTGTCTGTGACCAATGTCCAATTGCTTGACGTTGGGTTCTTCTCAAATGCTTTCTGTGCTGATCTCAATTCGGCCTTGATGAACTTGGTCATCTCGCCTATTGCGTATGTGTTTGTTGGGTTGCTTGTTGTCATGGTGTGTACCTTTCTGTTTAAACTGTTGATGAACATTTAACGCAATGATATCACTATCGGTTGACATAGTGCAACTACTATTTGCATTAATTACAACATTGTAATGAAAATATTTTTAGGCAAGTGCATTTATATTAGTACTGTAGGCAAAATACGTTTGTGTATCTAAGTATTACTTTTTGCATGTAAGCATGTAGTGTGCCAACGGTCATTATGTTAAGTTATTCGGACGCATTTAAACGGGCTATAAGCGTTTTTTAGGGTCAGTAGTACCTTACCCCTTAGAAAATATTTTTGAGCGATCCTAGGCCGTTTTAAGCGTTTTAAGAAACAAAAGTATTACATGCTATTTTTGTGTACTATAAGATTACACCAGACCATCAAATCGAATGCTTATTAGTTATATGTGTATAAAGCTGGGTGAAAGGTGTGGATAAGGTGTGGATAAGCAATTACTGTATGTATATCCTGTTGATAACAAGCTGTGGATAACTTTAAAGATATTCACAGGGTGTGGATAACGTGTTAACATCTAATTGGAGTTGATCAGCGGGATTGACTGTTTAAACATAGGGGTTATTAGTATGAGCATGCATTCAAACGATGAGTACTTGGACAGGTTGGCAAAGCTTGAGCAAAACGATCAAGTATTGGAGACGGGGGGACTCGCTGAAAGCGAACAGACCGCAGTTGTCCAAGAGGGTAAGACAAGAAAGTTCACTAAGAGAGAACTCACTCAAAGCCAGATCACATTCGCCAATGAACTAATCAAAGGTAACACACTCAAAGGATCCTACAGGGTAGCGTATCCTAATAGCAAAGCAAACGATGCCTGCACCGTAGCCAACGCATCAAAGCTTTCAAAGGATCCACGCATCGCCAAATTGGTGAATGAGGGCAACGATGAGAACATCGAGCACTTGAGTGAGAGTGTCGAGGGCATGAGACGGTTTGTGCTCAAAGAGTTTTTGGCACTAAGCAAAGAAGCTCGACAAGAGGGCAGTCGATTAAAAGCACTCGAACTATTGGCTCGCTCGATCGGCATGTTCAAAGAGACCGACAGTAGCAAAGACAAGACGCAGACTCCAGACCAACTTAAGCGTGAACTGTCGGCTCACCTCAAATTGCTTAACAACGTGCGACCACTCAACAAGCGTGATGCCTCTACGGTCACAGAGGCTAAGGCGGTTTAAACGTGCATGTGTAAACGGGCTGGGCGGGGCAACCCACCCTAGTGGGGGAGACCTCCTTTGGCATTGGAGTCCCTTCTACCATCTACGCTCTAATCCACACAAACAAAACATAGCTCTACCTCATCAGAACGTTCTCACCCCCCCCATCAAATACTTTTGTGTTACCCCGGGGGGTATATATAAATAAAAATAACACTTGCGAACGTTCGCACTATCGTTTAAACTAGAAACATGACTGAAACGCAGCAGCTTATTTTTGACTTTATAAAAACGTATACCCGTTTACACGGGGAAGCGCCTTCATATGAAGTTATTGCTAAGGGTGTTGGTTTGAAGTCAAAGTCAAACATACACCGGATAGTCCATAAGTTAGAAGAAGAAGGATATCTTAGGGTTAAGCCTTATAAGTTTAAATCGATCAGGTTGATTGATAGTTCTGCGATGCAGATTGGTAAGCTATGAGTTTATTGACTAGAACTGAAATTGAAGGATATTTAGATCTTGTTGATAAGGTAGACAAGAATAAGCAGAATGCCATACGGGCGTTGTTAGAGAACGATAGGATAGAGAGATGCAGAGAAAGTTTTATTTTCTTTGCTTCCCAGATGTGGCCTGTATTTATATCGGGTAAACATCATCAGATCATGGCGGATGCGTTTGAGAGGGTAGCTAATGGGTCTTTAAAGAGATTGATCATTAATATGCCGCCTAGACATACCAAGTCGGAGTTTGCTTCTTTTCTTTTGCCTGCGTGGTTTTTGGGTAAGTTTCCGGAGAAGAAGATTATTCAGACTGCTCACACCGCAGAATTAGCCACAGGCTTTGGCCGTAAAGTTAGGAATTTAGTTCAATCGGATGTATATGGGAAAGTATTTAATACAAAACTATCAACGGATAGCAAAGCGGCTGGACGTTGGAATACTCATATGGGTGGGGATTATTTTGCTATCGGGGTTGGCGGCGCTGTTACAGGTAAGGGTGCTGACCTACTGATCATTGATGATCCGCATTCAGAGCAGGAAGCCAAGCAAGGTAACCCTGCGGTGTTTGATTCGGTATATGAGTGGTACACATCAGGCCCTCGGCAGCGTTTACAGCCCGGAGGAGCCATCATTATTGTGATGACTCGGTGGTCAAAGCGGGATTTAACCGGTCAAATACTAAAAAACGCAGGAAAAGATGGTGTAGATCAGTGGGAAATCATTGATTTTCCGGCTATTTTGCCATCCGGAACCCCATTATGGCCCGGATTTTGGTCAAAAGAAGCCCTAGAAGCCCTTAAATCAGAGCTTCCAGTCTCTAAATGGGAAGCCCAATACCAACAAAACCCTACATCTGAAGAAGGTGCGATCATTAAAAGGGATATGTGGAAGATTTGGGAGTCCGATAACCCGCCTTCTTGTGAATATCTCATCCAAAGCTGGGATACAGCCTTTGAAAAATCCAATCGGTCTGACTTCTCAGCCTGTACAACGTGGGGTGTGTTCTACCATCCCGATGATAAAGGCAATGCAAAGCCAAATATCATCCTGTTGGACGCAGTAAAGAAGCGGATGGAGTTTCCAGAACTGAAACAGAAGGCGTTAGAGCTGTGGAAGATGTGGAATCCAGATACGCTGATCGTGGAAAAGAAAGCCGCAGGTGCGCCTTTGATCTATGAGATGAGAAGAATGGGAATTCCTCTGTCGGAGTATACACCGAGCAAAGGAAGCGATAAGATAGCACGTGTAAACGCAATCTCCGATCTGTTTGCCTCCGGAGTCGTTTGGTGTCCTGACACAAGATGGGCAGATGAGGTCATGGAAGAAATGGCCTCTTTCCCTAATGGCGATCATGATGACTTAGTAGACTCAAGTTCACAGGCTTTGCTGCGTTTTAGACAGGGCGGGTTCATAAGCATCGCATCCGATGAAGAAGATGAACCCTTCTACAGACAAAAAATGGAGTATTACTGATGAGTATCGATAAAGGTTTATACGCAGCGCCTCAAGGTTTAAACGATGAAGGCCCGGATCTAGAAATAGAAATTGAAAATCCTGACGCAGTTCACATTGAAACTGACGGCATGGAAATTGAAATCGAACCCGGCCAAGATTTTGGTGATTTTGGGGAAAACCTTGCCGAAGTTTTGGATGAAAGAGTCCTGCAGTCCATCGGGTCTGAACTTGTGGCGTTGGTAGAAGCCGACATGAACTCAAGGGCAGATTGGATTGAGACGTACGTCAAAGGCTTGGAAGTTCTAGGTCTTAAGTATGAAGAAAGAACAGAACCGTGGAACGGTGCTTGTGGAGTATTTTCCACAGTTCTGACAGAAGCCGCCATCAGGTTCCAAGCTGAATCCATCATGGAGTCTTTCCCTGCTGCTGGCCCTGTAAAGAGCGAGATCTACGGAGAACCTACAAAAGAAGAGAAAGAAGCCGCTTCCCGGGTTGAGGCCGACATGAACTTCAGGATTGTCGAAAAAATGCCCGAATACCGTCCTGAACATGAACGCATGTTGTTTGGATTGGGTCTGGCCGGCTCATCCTTTAAAAAGGTCTATGACGATCCAGTCTTGGGTCGTGGGACATCTATCTATGTAACCGCAGAAGATGTCATTGTGCCTTACGGCGCATCGTCTCTCATGACTGCCGAACGTGTCACTCACGTGATGCGTAAGACCAAGAATGAACTCAAGAAACTGCAAGCCGCAGGATTTTATAGAGATGTCGATCTTGGAGAACCACAGAACGTCATGTCTGATGTGGAAAAGAAAAAAGCCACACAGCAAGGCTATAAAGCCATCGATGATGACCGCTATCAGTTCTTAGAAATCTGTACAGATTGGGATATCGAAGGATTAGAAGATTTGGATGAGAATGGTGAAGAGACAGGGATTGGTGTTCCTTATGTCATCACCATCGATAGAGGAACCAATAAGGTTTTAGCCATTCGCAGGAATTGGAGAGAAGAAGATGAGCGAAAACAAAAACGGGTTCATTTCGTGGACTATTGTTATATTCCCGGTTTTGGTTTCTACGGCATGGGGCTTATTCACATTATTGGTGGTTACGCACGGGCTGGGACATCGATCATTCGCCAATTGGTCGATTCCGGAACATTGTCTAATCTGCCCGGCGGTCTTAAAACAAGAGGAGCCAGAATCAAAGGGGACGATACCCCAATCAACCCCGGAGAGTTCAGGGACGTAGACATCCCAAGTGGAGCCATCAAAGATAACATCATGATGCTCCCCTATAAGGAGCCAAGCCAGACTCTCCTAACCCTGTTGAATCAAATCACAGACGAAGGACGCAGACTAGGATCTATTGGTGACTTACAGATTTCTGACATGTCTGCCAATGCTCCTGTAGGTACAACCCTAGCGCTGTTGGAGAGAACCCTAAAGACCATGTCTGCGGTTCAGGCTCGTGTTCATTACTCAATGAAACAGGAGTTTAAACTCTTAAAAGAAATCATCAAGGACTATGCGCCCGATGAGATGGACTTTGAAGAGGGCAAGAACGGTGAGTTTGCATCCCGCCAAGACTATGAGATGGTGGATGTTATCCCCGTATCAGATCCCAACTCCAGCACGATGGCTCAGAGAATCATGCAGTATCAAGCTGTCATGCAGTTGGCCGCCCAAGCTCCACAGATCTATAACCTGCCTAATCTCCACAGACAGATGATTGAAGTCTTGGGTATTAAGAATGGCGATGAGTTGGTTCCTGTCGAGAGCGATGAGAAACCAAAAGATCCAATCAGCGAGAACATGGGATTCTTGAAGGGTGAGCCTACAAAAGCCTACATCTATCAAGATCATGATGCCCATATTGCAGCGCATACCAGCTTCATGCAGGATCCAATGATCACTCAACAGATTGGTCAAAACCCAATGGCCAATCAGATCATGGCTGCGGTTCAGGCTCACATTGCAGAGCACTTGGGCTTCCAGTACAGGGCCAAGATTGAACAACAAATGGGTGTACCCATGCCTGCTCCTGATAGTGAAATGCCACCCGAGGTGGAAGTTCAATTGTCTAGGTTGGTGGCTCAAGCTTCTACCCAGCTTTTGCAGAAAAACCAAGCTCAGGCACAACAAGCCCAAATGCAACAGCAGGCTCAGGATCCGTTGGTTCAAATGCAACAACAAGAGTTGCAGATCAAGAACGCAGAACTTCAGACCAAAGCTCAGAAGACTCAGGCGGATATCCAGAACGCTCAGGCCAAGTTGCAGCTTGATCACATCAAGGCGCAGTTTGAACAACAGCGTTTACAGCTTGAAGCTGAGAAAACAAGACTGCAAAGTCAACTGGAAGCTCAAAGAATTCAGAGCCAAACACAGATTGAGCAGATGCGTTTACAAGAACAGCAGCGTCAAGCTAACCAAAAAGTGCAAGTAGATTTGTTTAAAAGGAACCGTTAATGGAAGAAAAACTCCTTAAACATTTGCTTAATGAATACAAGAACAAGGAGAAATCCTTGCAATTGAGTCTAGGTGACGGCGGAGCAACGGACTTTGCCGCTTACCAGAACATGTGCGGACAAATTAAAGGTCTCGTGTACGCACAAAGTATTATCAATGACCTTTTACGAAAAGTGGAGCAAATGAACGATGAGTGATCTATTAATCAGCGATGGGGTGTCAACGACAACCTTACCCGATAGCGCAGAGGAAAAAGCCAAGCAATTGCCTGATCCTGTTCGCTTTCAGATTCTCACAGTCTTACCCGAGATTGATGAAGAGTATGAGAGTGGAATTGTCAAATCAGGCACAACCATGCACTACGAAGAAGTACTTTCGCCAGTCCTTTTTGTGGTCAAGTTAGGCCCTGATGCGTACAAAGATACAACCAGATTCCCATCTGGCCCTTCCTGTAAGGTTGGCGATTTCGTTATCGTCCGTCCCAATACAGGTACACGACTCAAGATTCACGGCAAAGAATTCAGACTCATCAACGATGATTCTGTTGAAGCTGTGGTTCAAGATCCTCGTGGCATTAGCCGTGCGGCTTAAGGAGGCAGTATGACAGAACAAGTTGAATTTAGCTTCCCCGATGAAGCGGATGAGAAACCTACCCGCTTAGGAAGTAAAGTTGTCACTCCAGACGAAGATGATGCTCCAGAAATAGAGGTCATTGACGATACACCGGAGGAGGACAGAGGCCGAGAGCCAATGAAATCCCCACCCCAAGAACCCTCGGATGAAGAGCTGGAAACTTATTCAAAAAAGCAACAGAGTCAAAAAATCCGTGAGTTTGCTAAGGGTTATCACGAAGAACGCAGGGCTAAAGAGGCTGCACTACGTGAGAGAGAGCATGCGTTGGCAATAGCTAAAGCTGTCTACGAAGAGAATGAAAAACTCAAAGGGACAGTGAATGTTAGTCAATCTGCGTTGATTGACCAAGCCAAGAAGGTTGTTAATAAGGAAATCGAAGAAGCTGAACGTGCTTATAAGATCGCTTATGAGTCCGGAGATGCTGATGCGTTGGTAAAAGCTCAAAAAGAAATGACTTTGGCTGCCATGAAGGCTGAAAAAGTTAACAATTTTAAGCCTGCCCCTTTACAACCTGCTCAAAAAGTAGTACAACCTAGTTACCCGCAGGCTGCTCCTGAACCTGATCCAAAAGCAACAAAATGGCAACGTGCCAATAATTGGTTTGGACAGGACGAAGAAATGACCAGTTTGGCCCTAGCGGTGCATACAAAACTGGTTAATTCTGGGGTTGATCCCCAAAGTGACGAATACTATCAACGACTAGATACCCGAATTCGTCAAGTCTTCCCAGATAAGTTTGATTCTGGCGAGACCGCTGATACGAAGCAGCGCAGTAAATCAAATGTTGTTGCCTCTGCCACAAGAAGCGTAGCACCTAAAAAGGTCACCCTTTCTGCGTCAGAAGTAAACATCGCTAAAAAGCTTGGCATTCCTTTGGAACGCTATGCTCGTGAAGTAGCCCAACTCAGGAGAAATAACAATGTCTGAACAAAATCGTACAAGCCGTGCCGTGGAAACACGGGAATCATTTCAACGTCCTCAATCGTGGAGGCCGCCAGAAATACTACCAATGCCGGATCCAAGACCCGGTTACGTACACAGGTACATTCGTATCAGCATGGTTGGTCAATCAGATCCAGCCAATATTTCTTCCAAGTTTAGAGAAGGATGGGAACCCGTCAAGGCGGTTGAATATCCTGAACTAATGGTACATGCTTCAAAGAGCGATGAGTTTAAAGGCAATATTGAAGTTGGTGGATTGTTGTTATGTCGTATTCCAGAAGAGTTTATGAAACAGCGAGATGCTTATTACAACTCGCAAAACAAAGCGCAGATGGAATCCGTAGATAACACATTCATGCGTCAGAGTGATCCTCGCATGCCTCTCTTCAAAGAGAGATCAAGTAAGGTCACTTTCGGTTCTGGTTCAATTTAAACAGGAGTCCTTAAATGGCTTATCCAACAGTTTCGGCCCCTTACGGCCTAAAGCCTGTTAACTTGATCGGTGGTCGTGTTTATTCTGGTTCTACCAGAATGTTCCCTATCGTGAATGGTTACAGCACATCTCTCTTCAACGGTGACGTTGTTGACTTGGGAACCGGTAATAACATCGGTGCTTTGGTCACAACCGGTCTTACATACAGCAGCACATCAGCCTCTAACGGCACTATTGGTGTATTTGTTGGTTGTGAGTACTCAACAACTGGCGGCCCAATTTACGGCAAAAACCGTTATCAATTCTGGCAAGCCAGCACATCCGCTCCCGATGCAATCGGTTATGTCGTAGATGATCCTCAAGCAGTGTTTAAAGCAGCCGTTGTTAACGGTGGCTCTGCACAAAGCACAACGATCCTTTACGCTAACAATGCTTTCATTGGTGCTAACGGGTTCTATTCTGGTGCAGGTGGTTCAACCACTACTGGCGATTCTGCTGGTGGTATTGCTCTGTCAGCTTCAGCTACAACCACATCCGCAATCACTCCCGCTACAGGCGGCGCTCCCTTCCGTATCGTTGGTATAGTACCTGATACAGCAGTTAGCGTGGCGCAAAATGCTACAACTAGTTCGACTACAGTTACTCTGTCGTCTTCTAATTCAGCAATTTACCCCGGAATGGTTATTTCTGGCCCCGGTATCAACCCCGGCTCGAACACCTATGTAACCACCGTAAACGGTACAACAGTGACAATTAACCGTGCAGTAACTACTGCTCAGTCTTCTGCCGCTGCGTTTACATTCACAGGCTATCCCGAAGTATTGGTAACTTGGAACTTTGGTTTCCACAGCTACTTCAATGCTACAGGCGTTTAATTAAGGAGCTAAAAAATGGCTATTTCACGTGCACAACTATTGAAAGAGTTGCTCCCCGGATTGAATGCATTGTTCGGTTTAGAGTACGCTCGCTACGGCGAAGAACACAAAGAAATCTACGAAACAGAGACTTCTGAGCGTTCTTTTGAAGAAGAGACCAAATTGTCAGGATTCTCTGCAGCACCAGTCAAAAACGAAGGCCAAGCCATCGCTTATGACAATGCTCAAGAGGCATGGACAACTCGTTATAACCACGAAACCATTGCTCTTGGTTTTTCAATCACTGAAGAAGCGATTGAAGATAACTTGTATGACAGCCTTGCTGCTCGTTATACAAAGGGCTTGGCTCGTGCGATGGCTTACACCAAACAGGTTAAAGCTGCTGCCGTATTGAACAACGGCTTCAACTCTGCCTATCTTGGTGGTGATGGCTCTCCTTTGTTTGCCACTAACCATTCTTTGGTTAACGGCGGTACAAATGCCAATACGCCCACTACACAAGCTGACTTGAATGAAACCTCTCTTGAGAGCGCAGTTATTCAAATCGCCGCTTGGACAGATGAGCGTGGTCTTTTGATCGCTGCTAAACCCAAGAAGTTGATTGTTCCTCCATCACTCCAGTTCGTTGCAACTCGTTTGCTCGAAACAAAACTGCGTGTTGGTACAAACAACAACGACATCAACGCTATCGAGAATAATGGTTCAATCCCCGAGGGTTACACCATTAATCACTTCTTGACAGACGTTAATGCTTGGTTCTTGACAACAGACGTACCTAATGGTATGAAGCATTTCGAGCGCACCCCCTTGCAAAATAGCATGGACGGTGATTTCGATACAGGTAACGTTCGCTACAAGGCTAGAGAGCGTTATTCATTTGGATGGTCTGATCCCCTCGGTATGTGGGGTTCTTCAGGTTCATTCTGATGAAAAAAGGGGGCTAAAAACCCCCTTTTTTTATTGACCACGTTTAAATTAAATGGTATAAACGTATAACTGGGTGTTTAAACCTTGCCACCACTGCCCCAGCAGATGATGCAACAATCGGCAAGGTATCTTTTGCATAAGGATTTATCATGGCTCGTAGTACATTTGAAGGCCCAATTCTTCAGGGTAACAATCGTTTTGGCGCACTGCGTAACGTAGGTTATGTAGAGAGCGTTCAATCTCTTTATTTTGATTTGACAAATACAACTGCTTACACTGCTGGATACTCCGGTGGTAATCAGCAATTTGTTACATCCAACGGCATTCCTAATGCTCCTGCGACTGTTTACACATCATCATCTTCTGTGTATCCACCCACCGCAGCGACAATTACTGCTGATACAGCTACAATCATTTATCGTGGTGGTGTTGTATATGTTCCTTATGGGTCAATCATCCGTGACATCATTGTTGATATCCCCGCAGTTCAAACCTTGACAACCGGTACAGTTACTGGCATGGAAGTATTGGTAAGCAATGGCTTCACTGCTTCTGGTGGTACAGCTAAATATGCTGCATTAGGATCTTCTAGTACAACCTTTACTGCTGGCCGTCAAAGCTTGACATCCGAGTATTCAGTAACTCAATTGAGCAATCTTTTGGCAGGAACAACAGGTGATATCACTAATCCTACAGGTTCAAATACTGACACCAATGGTTCTTTGGTATCACAAATTGTTGTGACATTGGCTACTAACGTTTCTGGCGCTAACGGTGCTGTTCCATTTACTGCTGGTAAATACAACATTATCATCCGTTACACACAAGCTGATCCCAATATTGGTAACTCTACAACTTACCCATACGGCAACTTCGATTAATGAATAGGGGCTACGGCCCCTTTCTTTAAACATTTTTTTGGAGTTATTATGTCGTTAAGTCTTGGTCTAATTAATTTTTTTAGCGGTGGTCAGCAAACTGGCGGCCTAGGCCCTCAATCTCCAACAACACCTTTGGTTGGTATTGATGGATCTGCTCAGTTTTTAGCGCCTCAGCGTCTGCGTGATGTTGTTGGTAAGCTAAAAGTTAGTCAATCACAAAATATTTATGATGCTGACTTTGAGTATGGCGTACAACCTTTGCGTTGGGAAAACGTCATTAACAATGCATCAGGTCAAGCATCAATTGTGCAAAACCCCGGTCTTGGTGGCGTAACCATGACCATCGGAGGTGCTGCATCTCCCGGCGATATCACCATTCGTCAATCTCGCCCTTATCATCGTTACCAGCCCGGTAAAACCTTTTACATGGCATCCAATGTTAACTTTGGTGCTTCAGTAAGCGGTCAATTCCAACGTGTTGGCATCTTTGATGATTCAAACGGCATATTCTTTATGCAGTCTGGTACTGGTGGAGGCACTGTAAATCCATATGGTATGAGCGTTGTTATACGTTCAGACTCAGGTGGTTTACCTGTAGATACAGTATTTCCTGCTGATCAATGGAATGGAAACCAAAAAATCCGTGATGCTTTGAACTGGAATTTGGTTCAAATGATATGGATGGAGTATGCATGGTATGGCGCAGGTGCATGCCGTTGGGGTGTTGTGATTGATGGCGAGCCGTGGGTTCTTCATCAAGTTGGAACAGGTAATGGCTTGCTTAATAAAACAGCCGGTGCTAATTCTCCTCAAACAACTCCGTGGAGCCGTACAGGTAACTTGCCAGTACGTTACGAGCAAAGAGACAATGGAACGGGTGCTCCTTCAGTAATGACTCACTACGGTGTTTCAGTATTGATTGAAGGTTCAATTGATAGACAGCGTGGATTTACCTATTCATATGGTAATGATGCTAAAACGCAGACTAGATCGCCATCTACTGCTATTACTCGCTATCCTGCAATGTCTTTCCGTATGAGAGCTGTAGGTACAGATCAGTTTGATCAAACAAATGCAGCCATTTCTAGTGGTACAAATAGCACTTTGACTATTGGATCTAGCGGTGCTACACCAGCTATTAACTCTGTTGTTGGTCAAGCAAACAATGGACAAGCATTATTAACTTTTGCATCAGCTCATGGTTATGCCGTGACTAATACTGCACAAGCTAACAATCCTGCTCAGTACATTACGCTTAGCTCTTTTACTGAAGTTGGCACATCTACTACTGGTAACTATAGTGCTGCTGGCACTACATTGACTATTACTGCCGCAGCTTCTGGGGTATTCCAAGCTGGAGCAGTTTTATCTGGTACTGGTACAGTTGCAGGTAGTACAATTGTTCAGCAGTTGACTTCAACAGCAACCGCAGCTACAACAACTACGGCAGCTAACGTAGCCGCAGGTGCAAACATTATTCCAATCACTTCAGCATCTAGCGTTGTAATTGGTCAAATTGTTTCTGCTACTGGAATTCCTGCTGGCGCTTATGTTCAACAGATCAATGGAACAACCATTGTGATGTCTGCATTTACGACTGCTGCAATTACAAGTGGAACAAGCATTTCATTTGGAACACCCGGTGTAGCTGGTACTTATCAAATGAGTTCAGCGCAAGGTACTTTGTCTGGAACTTTAACTGCCACGACAACATATGCCGCCCAAACTTGGCTGATCCAAAATATCCCAAGCACAACTACAATGGTATTGCCAATCATTCTCCAGAATGGTGTAACGGCTACTACCAATCCAACAGCAACCTACTGGGGTGTGAATCAGTTTGTTGGCAAGTTTGTTTACTACCAAGCAAGCATGCCTTCAGTCAGCACTATCAGTAATCCTGCTAGTTCTACTATTGCTGGCTTGACAAACTACACATCTACAATCACGTTTAGCTCTGCTCATAACTTAAAGCAAGGTGATGTGATCTATATTAGCGGAGCCACACCTGCTGGTATGAATGGTATTTTCTCCGTTAATACTGTTTATAGTGCTGGAGTTGCTTCTACAACAGCAATTTCAGTTAACTGGGGTAATGTAAACCCCGGTAACTATAGTTCTGGTGCTACGATTGTTTCTCCTTATACCGCAAGGATTACGTCAAACACCGTAAGCACTATTACATTCCAAGATATTGTTACTGGCTTGCCAATGGCAAATGCTCCTGCATCAGGTAACAACTACCAAATTGGATTGATTGATCGTGGTCAGTTACTGCCACAAACTTTGCTATTGAACTCTTCACAAACTTGTTTGGTTGAGTTGATCTCTAGCACTCCCACTAATCAGCTATCTTTGTCTCAGGCAAACTTTGTACCTTTGAACACATTGGGTTCATATAACTCGTTTGCTGAACAAGATTTGACTGCTACATCATTGTCTGGCGGTGAGGTTGTGTATGCATTCTCAACCCCTCCTAATGGTTTGCAACAGCTTGATTTGACCAACTTCTTCCCTGTTCTTACAAACGTAAGAGGTAACGTAGCTGACATTTTGACGGTTGCGGTTACTTGTTCAAATAGCAGTGGTGTAAATCTTCAGATCAACGTAGTTTGTCAGGAAGCGATGGCTTAATATGGCTAAATCTCCAGCATGGCAGCGCAAAGAAGGGAAGAATCCGAACGGCGGTTTAAACGCCAAAGGCCGGGCATCCGCAAAGAAGGAGGGGATGAGTTTAAAACCTCCCCAACCCGAGGGCGGATCAAGGAAGGATTCTTTCTGCGCCAGAATGACGGGCATGAAGAAGAAACTAACATCAGAAAAGACAGCAAAAGATCCGAATAGTCGGATTAATAAGTCTTTAAGAGCTTGGAACTGCTAAATGGACATGATGATATGGAATGCGGGTCTCTCCTTTCTTGTCGGAGTTTTAGGTTGGGTATTGAGAGAGAAATCCGCAGAATTGCAACGGGTAACTATTCTTTTAAACAAGACTCGGGAAGAGATTGCCAAAGAATATGTGACAAAAGTAGAAGTCCATGCAGATATAAACAGAGTTCTGGATCGTTTGGACAGGTTGGAAGGAAAGATTGACAGGCTAATGGAGATTAAACATGCCATCAACTAGTGCAAAACAACATAATTTCATGGAGGCGGTGGCACATAACCCAACGTTCGCCAAGAAAGCAGGAGTTCCACAGAGCGTGGGGCAGGATTTTAGTAAAGCCGATAAAGGCAAAACGTTTAAACAGGGTGGATCTATGAAAGAGTCAAAAGGAATGGAAATGCGTCAAGCTAAACAGCTTGAGAAAATTGCTAAAGAAGAGCGTGAAGAAGCCAAAGGCATGAAAAAAGGCGGAAAAGCCTATGCCAAAGGTGGAAGCATTAAGGAAGCTCGTATGGAGCCTTCAAAAATGCAAAAAGGCGGTGACTTGAAAAAAGGTAACCGTGCTCATGGTGAACATGCTATTCAAGAAAAAGGCCATACCCGTGCAATGATGCCAAAAATGTCAGGTAGCACAACAGGTATGAAGCGTGGCGGTTCTGCAAGAAGTAGATAAGGAGTTATTATGAAAAACGATCACATGCCAATTATTCCTCACGGAAAAGCCCCTCATGACACCAAGCATGAGATGATGAATGAAGCTGTTATGGAGCACTCTGCTGGTGGCCATAAGCATCATTCAGAACACTACAAAGCACATTCTGCTGGTCATAAACTTCATCATGACCATGTTAAAGCAATGTGTGGTGGTGGTTACGCCAAGTAAGGAGCTATCATGGCTAATCTAGCAATTCCAGCATTGTTGGGCCTAGCATCTTATATGACTAGGAACAAACAGCAACCTGATCAAGCCACACCCAATCGTACTGATATGAGCCAAGTTATTGGCGCAAATCAAGACAGTGAGGATATGGAAAGAGGTCAAGGTATGAATACTTCTGCCGCACAACCTGCGGCACAAGCAATGAATGCAGATCAAAACCAATCGCAAGCTGAAACAACCCGATTGATGGGGCAAGATCAAAACGCTACCGGAACTCCTGTAGCTCCTAGCGTCATGACTCAAAAGAATCCATCGTTTAAACAAGCTTTTGCTGCTGCTAGATTGGCCGGTGATAAAACTTTTACTTGGAATGGTAAGCCATATACAACTGAGATGGCTGGAACCACTTCTACTAAAGTTACGCCAACTGTAAATCCTGCTGATGCAGAAGCTGGCGCATCACGTGGCAGGAGAGGATCTGCCACTCCAACAACAACAGAATCTAAAGAATTGCCTGCTGATGATGATTTTACAAAATCAACTCAGTACACCCTTTATCCTCCAGAAGTAAGAGCTAAATACAGAAAAGAACATGGTTTAGCTCCTGAAGCTCCAGCCAAGAGAAACCCAAGAACTGGGAAAGAAATGGCTAAAGGCGGCAAAGTTAAAAAATTTGCTAAAGGTGGCAGTGTTTCTTCTCGTGGCGATGGTATAGCTAAAAAAGGTTATACAAAAGGCAGAATGATATGATGCCAAGCAGAGGAATGGGTGACATCAACCCGTCAAAAATGCCGGGTAAAAAGACGATACATCGTAAGGATAGCCCTGATGATGTATCTCTTTATGCAGAAGGCGGGGAAGTTTGGGATACCCCAAATCCTGCCAAAAAGCATAAGAAATTAAGCCCTAGCAAGAAAGCCGCAGCTAAAGCCGCAGCTAAAAAGGCGGGTAGACCCTACCCAAATCTAATTGATAACATGAGGATGTCAAAATGAGTTTACTTAAACGCTTGGAAGAAGAAGCTGAATTTTTACTTGAAGAGTTGAAAATTAGAGCCATGCATCACAAAAGAGATAACGGTCATGTTCCTGACCTTATCACTGAGATGATTAGCCACTTGGAAAAGCATGTTGTAGAAACCACTCCAGTACCTGCTGATGCAACCGTTGAAGCACCTACCCACGCTGTAGTTGCTGCTCCTGTTGAAGCCACTCCTACTGTAACGGTAACAGATGCAACTCCTGCTAAACCCGCTCCTGTTGTTGATGTTGCTCCTGCTACTTCTGTGGTGGATACGCCAGCAGTAACTAGTGATACAAAATGACCACTTCCGGCAAAACTTCATTCGACCTTGACTTCACAGAAATAGCTGAGGAAGCATGGGAACGTGCCGGTCGTGAGTTAAGGACAGGGTATGACTTACGTACAGCACGTAGGTCAATGAACCTTCTGACCATCGAATGGCAGAATCGTGGGTTGGATATGTGGACGTTTGATCAGGGGACAATTACCCTGACTCAAGGTTTAAACACATATCCTTTACCTACCGACACAATTGACTTGCTGGATCAAGTCATCCGCACAAGCGCAAACCAACAGAATAACCAAGCTGACTTGACCATTACAAGGATCAGCATCAGCACATACGCAACCATTCCAAATAAATTGACTCAGGCTAGGCCCATTCAAGTATGGGTACAGCGTGGGTCAGGCGAATTGTCTCCTGTCTATGACAACTCAAACACGCAGATTACCCTTGCAAGCGCAATAGGTACTACAGATACGACTTTGACATTGAGTTCAACTGTTAATTTGCCTGCAAATGGATATATCCAGTTAGATTCAGAGACCATCTATTACAACTATATATCAGGGAATACCCTTAACAATTGTTTTAGAGCACAAAACAATACCACTGCGGCTTCGCATGCATCTACGACTAAGGTTTACTTGCAACGTTTGCCAGCCGTGACAGTTTGGCCTACCCCTGATGGTTCTACAACTTACACCTTTGCCTACTGGAGAATGAGGCGCATCCAAGATGCTGGGTTCGGCGTAGAAACGTCAGACATGACATTTAGGTTCCTACCTGCATTGGTGGCTGGTTTAGCGTTTTACATTGCAACCAAAACCCCAGAATTGCAAGCTAGGATTGATATGCTCAAAGCTCAATATGAAGAGCAAATGACCATCGCAGCCGGTGAGGATAGAGAAAAAGCCGCAGTTAGATTCGTACCCCGTCAGATGTTCATTGGAGGGGGTGGAGTGTAATGGGTAATCGTTTTGCATCCGGCAAATATTCGATTGCTGAGTGTGATCGATGTGGTCAAAGGTACAAATTAAAACAGTTGAAATATGAGGTTATTAAGACTAAACTATACCAATTGAAAGTTTGTGATGAATGTTGGGATCCTGACCATCCGCAGCTTCAATTGGGTATGTATCCAGTTGATGATCCGCAAGCGGTTAGGCAACCAAGACCAGACATTACGTATGAAACAGCAGGAACGACTGGGTTACACATTGACACAGCCAATCCAAATGATTATACGGTTCAAGGTCAAGGTTCACCATCGGGCGGTTCAAGGGATACACAATGGGGATGGAACCCTGTTGGCGGGGCAAGTAATTTTGATATCAAGCTAACACCAAACAATTTGGTGGCTATAGCGGCAGTTGGAACGGTAACGATCACTTCATCTTAGGAGATTAACATGGATCGCAAAGAAGTCACAAAAATCGCAGATCAAGTTGCGAAAAAAGAAGTCAAAGGTCATGAAAGACGCATGCACCCCGGCGGCAAAAAAATGGCTAAGGGTGGCAAAGTCGGTGGTGTATCTGGTGAGTCAATGAAAGCTGAAGGCCGTAACATGGCTCGTGCTAACTATCAAGGATAAAATCATGGCTAAATATTCTCATAAAAGCATGGGTAAAGAAAATGGCCCAGCAGAAGTTTACGCAGAACCTCACACAATGAAAGGCGCAAAGCTTGACATTGAGGATGATGTTGGTTTGCCCGTCAAAATGCCTACACGTAAAAATTGGACACCTTTAAATGGTACTGTTTCAATTGGACATAACGATGAGGTAAAGACAACTGGTATCGTTGTTCGTGGAACAGGTAACCAGACCAAAGGCAAAATGGCTAGAGGCGTGATGGCATAATGTTTTACAGTGATCTAGTCACCGCAGTAAATGATTACGTAGAAAACAATTTCCCTACGGCTGACCTCAATCGGATGATTGAGCAGACTGAACAACGCATATACAACAGCGTTCAGATTCAGGAATTAAGAAAGAACGTCACAGGAACATTGACAGCAGGTAATCAATACTTGGCTGCACCGTTTGATTTTCTTTCTACTTACTCGTTGGCTATTTATCCTGCAACAGGAACGACAGGTAACTTTCAATATTTGATTAACAAAGATGTTAACTATATAAGGGAAGCTTATCCTAATCCTAATTCAACAGGACAGCCTAAGTATTACGCTATCTTTGGCCCTAATTCAACCAATATGAATGAGTTGACATTCATTGTTGGGCCAACGCCAGACTCTGCATATAACGCAGAATTGCATTATTTCTACTATCCAGACTCAATTATTCAAGCTGCAATTAGCTCAATCAGCATTGGGAATGGTGGATCAGGATATACAAATGGTACTTACTACAACGCTACTCTTACTGGCGGTACTGGGAACAGTGCTTCTGCCACTATTGTTGTTTCAGGCGGGGTGGTAACTTCAATATCTCTAGTGGATAAAGGATGCTATTTTGTTGTTGGAGACCAATTGACTTGTTCTGCAATAGGTTCTGGCACAGGATTTTATGCAACAGTCAATGCAATAACCAACGCAGGTGGAGAGACTTGGCTAGGCGACAACTTTGATTCTGCGCTTTTGAATGGCACTTTGTATGAGGCCATTACGTATATCAAAGGCGAACAGGACATGGTTGCCTTGTATAAGAGTAGATATGTTGAATCAATCACTCTTCTTAAGAACTTGGGTGATGGTAAACAACGTGGTGATGCTTACCGTGATGGTCAGGTTAAGGTACAAGTATCATGAGTATTGTACAAACGCAGACCACATCGTTTAAATCTGAAGTCTATCAGGCTGTGCATAACCTGTTGACAGATACTTTGTACATGGCTTTGTACACCGGGTATGCAAATTTAAACGCAGCAACCACTGTTTACACGCCTACAAATGAAATAACAGGAACAGGATACACGGCGGGTGGCATACAAGTCACAGGGGCGACCATTGCCACGCAGGATTACACAGCTTACGTCAATTTTAACAATGTGGTTTGGCCTAACTCTCAAATCACCGCACGTTGTGCATTGTTATATAACGTAAGTAAAGGCAATAAATCAATTGCAGTCATTGATTTTGGATCAGACAAGACAATGTTAAATTTCACCATTACAATGCCAGCTAACACGGCAACAGCGGCATTAATTCGCAGTTCTAACTAAGGAGTCATTATGACAAACGAAACTCAAGGATGCGGAGATTACGCAGTCGCTACTCTCCAAACAAACGCTAAAGTGCCAGAAGGCATGGGCATTGAAGGCTGGTATCACGTTGTTTGCCAAGACAAAGATGGTAATCTTAAATGGGAAGAAAAGTTTCCTAACTTGGTAGTAGCTGTAGGTAAGCAATTGATGCTTGATACTCTTCTTAGAGGCAGCTCTTACACAGTTGTTGGCCCATATTTGGGTTTGACAAATGCCAGCTTGACACCTGCTGCAACAGATACCATGACCACATTGGTTGGTGGCGGCAAAGAATTTACAGCTTACACGGTTGGCGGTTCTGCAGTGCGTGGTACGGCTGTATTTGCATCATCTACATCCACAGGATCTACACCATCTAACGTAACATCAAGTACTGCTACGGCAATTACTTATACAATCACTGGTTCTGGCGGTACAATTTACGGTTGTTTCTTGGTAACAGGAACTGGAGCTGTTAGTACACAAAGTTCAACTGGTGGAGTTTTGTATTCTGAAGGTAATTTTGGTACAGCTAAAACCACAACTGCTGGCGATACCGTATCTGTTACTTACAGTACGACCGCCACATCTTGATAGATGTTTGGGTTATCCGCCTTTGCTCAATCCCCGTTCGCAGCAACGGGTAGTAATTCTTACGCTTTTTCAATTGCAGAGAATTCAGGGCTGGCGGATAGTAGTACGCAGTCATATGCATATGTTTATTCAATTGCAGAAGCGGTAACTTCCAACAATACAGATTCTGAAATTGATGTTTTCTATGATGGAATTGTAGAAGGATTAACAAGCGCAGACACCCCCACTGCAAGCGCAGGGTTCTACTTTACTGATACAGAAAGCAGCACCATAGGGGATTCAGAGTCCATACTGGCGCAATTCAATGTTTCTGATACCGAAAACCTAACGCCCGGGGATTCTGCAACTCTTTCATCTCAGTACACGTTTACGGATACTGAAAACTTTGGCGCAGCAGATACCCCAACCATTAATGCACAATTTAGCGTTTCTGATACAGAAGGGGCAACGCTGGCGGATACTCCAACCCTTAAAGCAGGGTTTGTATTAACAGATACCGAAGGCATAAGTTCTGGGGATTCTGCGGCTATTACAGCGGCATTTTTGGAAAGCATTGCTGAGAATCTAAACTCTGCAGATACTAGCACGGCTGGTTTGGTGGTTTTGTTTACCATCACAGAAAATGCAGGGATAGCCAATACACAGACCATATCTGCCCAATTTTTGCTTTCATTGATTGAAAATTCTGGATTGGCTGACAGCGAATCAACACAAGCTGGATTTGTTGAAAGTATTGTAGAAAACCTGATTGCGAAAGACTCTAATGTTTTGGTTGGTTGGTTTTTAATTAATGACAGCCAGACACCAAACTGGCAAAATATCAATGATGCCCAGACACCAGTGTGGACATTGATACCAACGCAAGGATAAAAAATGGCTCTTCAAGTTGCTGATAGAGTACAGGTAACAAGTTCAACGTACACCACCAGTAGTTTTACGTTGGGCTCTGCTGTCACTGGGTTTCAAGGTTTTTCTGCCCTGACAAACGGAAACACAACCTATTACGCTGCTACAGATTCAAGTGGCAACTGGGAAGTTGGGTATGGCGCATACACATCTGCAACACCTTCTCTTGCTCGCACAACCATTTTGGCTTCTAGTAATTCTGGAAGCGTAGTAAGTTTTAGCGGTACAGTAAACATATTTATTACCTACCCAGCAGAAAAAGTTATTATCCAAGATGCAAACGGAAACGCCACAGTAAATTTGCTCTATGAAGGCTTTAGTAATGTAGCGGCCGCTGGAACAACCACTGTTTTAACAGCCTCATCAACACCAAATTGGGTTGTAACAGGGTCAGGCGGTCAGACCTATCAATTGCCCGATGCAACAACATTAAGTCCCGGAATTCTTTATACATTCAACAACAACCAATCTTCTGGAACAATTGTTGTTAAAAACAGTTCAAGCACAACAATAGCCACGATTCAATCTGGCGGGTTTGTGACTATTATTTTGTTAACAAATGGGTCTGCTGCTGGATCGTGGGATTACCATGCCAACATACCTTCTGGTACTTCTTGGTCAACAAATACTCTGAGTACAGGCTCTGCGATTACCTCAACGCAAGCTGTAACTGGAAATACTCTCATATCTACGGTTGCAACAGGAACTGCGCCTTTTACGGTAACTAGTACCACTCAAGTTGCCAACTTAAATGCAGCCACCGCAGGAAGCGCAGGTTCTGTAACCAATGCTTTAACGCTTAACAACAGTGGTACAGGCGCGGCATCGGGTACAACTTACAACGGTAGCAGTGCTATCACTGTTTCCTACAACACGGTTGGAGCATCTCCAGTTGCTGGCTCATCTAGCATTGTTACTTTGGGTATAGTCACCACAGGTACTTGGAATGCCAACACAATTGCAGTTGGATATGGAGGTACTGGGGTTACCACAACCCCAACAAATGGACAATTACTGATTGGTAATGGAACCAATTACACTGTAGCAAGTCTTGGAACTAGTACAGGTATAAGCACAACGGTTGGATCTGGCACGCTTACCATCAACAATACCGGAGTAACATCTAATGTAGCTGGAACGGGAATTTCCGTATCAGGTTCTACAGGGGCAGTAACAATCACTAACACAGGCGTTACATCTGCTGTAGCCGGAACAGGTATTTCTGTTAGTGGATCAACAGGCGCTGTAACCTTTACAAACAGCGGCGTTACTTCATTAACAGGTACAAGTAATCAAATATCAGTTTCTGGTTCAACAGGCTCTGTGACCCTATCTACTCCACAAAGTATTGGTACAGGATCAAGTGTTCAATTTGGATCATTTGGAGTTGGTACTGCGGCTTCAGGTACAACGGGTGAGATCAGGGCTACAAATAACGTCACAGCTTATTATTCTTCTGACAGAAAGTTCAAGGAAAATATTCATGATGTGCCCGATGCTTTGGAAATTGTCTGCGCTATTGGTTCTAAGATATTTGATTGGAATGATGAATATCTTACAAGTCACGGCGGTGAGGATGGATATTTCATCCGCAAGTCTGACTTTGGTGTGATTGCCCAAGATGTTGAAAAGGTGTTTTCTAAAGCAGTCAGGACTAGGCCAGATGGGTCACTTGCGGTAGACTATGAGAAATTAAGTACATTGGCTTTTGGTGCTATTGCCCAATTGCTAAAACGTGTTGAAGCATTGGAGAATAAATAATGTCAGCCAATACTGTTCTATTGGGTTTAAACCAACCAACTACCGGCGGTGATTCTGGTATTTGGGGGGATGAAGTAAACAATGGATTTACTGCGCTTGTTGATATTTCTGTTGCAGGGACTAACAATCTAACCGCAGATGGGGATATAACATTAGCTGTATCCAATGGTACAAACACTTCCACTTTTGCAACCACAGGAACAAACTCCACAGTTGCTCAATATTATGTTTTGAACTGTAGTGGATCAAGAACTGCAGCAAGAAATATTATTGTTCCAACAACAAGTAAAACTTATGTAGTAATTAATAACACCACAGGTGGTTATGCGGTTACAGTTAAGAAGAGCGGTGGTACAGGTGTATCAGTAGCAAACGGGGAAACTGCGCTTGTTTACTACAACTCAACTACAGGTGATGTGGTAAAGGTAACAACCAATACATACACATCCGGGGCATCCATTCTTTATGGAAATAACGCAGGTGGATTTAGCAATGTAACAATTGGGTCGGGGTTATCATTTTCTGGCGGCACATTATCTTCTACTGTTTCCCCCGGCACAGGTACAGTGACATCTGTTTCAGGTACAGGAACTGTAAACGGCTTAACTCTTTCTGGAACAGTCACAACTTCCGGTAATATTACATTGAGCGGGAATGTAAACAGTATCACAACCGCAGATTTTTCAGTTCTTGAATCTGGCGGTAAGCTTGTCATAAAATACGGCGGAACAACGCTATTCAGTATTGACAGCAGTGGTAACATGACGACCATTGCAAACGTAACAGCATACGGTACACCATGAACGAACAAGACATAATCATTGATGAGCCAAGCGCAAAATTCGTAGAATTAGATATAACAATTGAAAAAATTGATTACGAATTTAAAAATATAACTGATGACATTCCTTATCATGGAATGCAAAACATTATTTTCTTGAATGATAAAGATTTAGATTATCTCAAGTGGTATTCTGAAGATCAAACCGCATTAGGATTTCAGTTTTGTCGTGGGGATCTAAAAGATATGTTTGTATACATATTGCGTGATTCAATTAAGATCAATGAAAACGGTGTGACATTCAAACATGAAGTCATACGCAACCCACAAAATGTATCAATCGAATCAGATGAGTTTTACAGTACATTGTCTACTGCAATGAATGATGTAATTTCTGAAATGCTTGAATGGAAGAAACAAAATGACGCTTAATTCATCTGGCCCAATCAGTTTAGCTGGAACAACAGCAGGCGTATCAATTGAAATTGAATTGGGTGGCGGAGGTACTACTCAGATCAGCCTGAATGACACAAACGTAAGAACATTAGCGGGTGTAGCAAGTGGCGCTATTACTATGCCAACTAATTTTTATGGCCAAAGTAGTGCTTCTGCTTTTTATTATATAAATTTTGATACAACTCAAGGAATTTATGCGTATTTAAATAATTGTTTTAATGTTGACTCAAGTGGAAATAGTTATTTTATTGGCGCTTATAACTATACTGCTACTGGATACATATGCAAAATAAATACTTCAGGAACTATACAATGGGCCATATCAACAAACTTATACATAAATAATTCACCTTGTGCATCAGTTATAGATAGTTCTGGAAATTTGTATGTCATGACATACAACACATCCAATAATAATTCAGGTACGTTATGGAAAATTAGTTCAAGCGGTTCAGTTGTTTGGCAATATAGAGTTAATTTTGGTGGATCTTCAGTTACCATTGCAAATTTTTACGCAATCAAATTAATTATCAATTCTTCTGGATATATTGATATTTTTGGTAACATTTCTTTTGGCGGTATTAATACGGCTGTATGGTATACCGTTGATTCAAATTGCACACAACAAGGCAGCGCATATTATTTTCAAAGTAGTCCTACTTATACAGTTTTTATATATCCAGCAGATATAACATATGATGGAACATACTATTATATGCTTTCACAACAAGGGGCAAATTATTTAGATTTAATTAAATTTAATAGATCTAATTTAAGTGTTTGGCATACTGGAACATCTAGTAATGGAAATTCAACATATTCTGTTGTTGTTGATAGTAGCGGTAATGTTTACACATACGGTTATGCAAATAGTTATGCATTAACCATTTATAAATTTAATTCAAGCGGAAGTTTTGTTTCTGCTGTTAGTGGTGGAAGCAATTTTTCGCCAGTAAATATGGTTATAGATAGTTCCAACAATATTTATATATATTATTTAGGCACTAGTTATAGTACAAATGGAACAGTCACATACACACTTCAAGTAACAAAATTTAATTCTAGTTTAACAGCTCAATGGACTAGAGGTTTAACAAATATTCCATATACTGTTTGGAACAACTCTAATATTTTAGGAGGTTATTTTTCTGGTCCATCTTTAATTTTTATGGATTCTACTAGCAGTTATTTTTACATAATGGCAAAAGCATATAACCAATATGGTTCTTTTAATAATATTGCAAGTGGGTATGCGTGTTTTAAATTGCCTACAGATGGTTCACTTGTTGGAGATGTATTTACAATTAATAATATTCCTTTTTTATATAACACGGGTTATAGTATTTCTTTTGGTTCTTATTCCCCAACAATTGCTTCAAAAAGTAGTTATTGGAGTGCGTATGTGCCTTATTCTATAGTAGCAAGTACTTACACAACTGCATCATCTTCTATTGGCACTGTAAGTTATGTCACCCCATCATTTACTACTGGTTATGGTTCCGCAACATACCCACTTCCTGGAACATATTCTTGGCTTTGCCCATCTGGCGTAACTTCTGTATCAGTAGTTGCAATTGGAGGTGGAGGTGGAGGAGGTGCTAGTTATAGTTCAAATTATTATGGTGGATCTGGAGGCGGTGGTGGTGGACTTGGGTATAAAAACAATTATTCAGTAACTGCTGGAAATTCATACACTGTCGTTGTTGGTGCAGGAGGTCAAACAGCTACAAATGGAGGAGATTCTTATTTTGTAAGCACATCAACTGCATATGGACAAGGCGGTAAAGCTGGAGTTAATTCTTCTGGAAGTGCCGTACTTGGAGGTCTTGGCGGAACACACGCTGGTGATGGAGGTGGTAATGGGGGCGCTGGTGGTGGCGTTTCAAGCACTGTGTACAGCCCTGGAGGTGGGGGAGGAGCAGGTGGGTATGCTGGCAATGCTGGAACTGGAGGAACCGCTTTAAGCACTGATTATTATACATATTTAAGAGCAGGAACCAGTGCCGCTACATCAAGTGGCGCAGGAGCAGGTGGTACTAGCGGCTCTAGCTTTTCTTCAAGTCTATATGGCGGTAATGGTGGAAGTGGTGTTAATGTAATTGGTCAAGGACCAGATGGTGTAGCTGGTACAGGGGGAACAAGTGTTTCAACAGCCGCAAGTCCTGGTTCATACGGAACGTATGGTGGTTACACAAGTACAAATCAAGGAGCCCAAAATGGAATGGGCGGAACAAATGCAGGGGGTGGAGGAGGTGGGGGAATGTTCCATAGAGTTTGCGTTTGCTGTTCGTGTGTTCCTGTAACTGGGCAGGGTGGAATTGGAGGCAGTGGGATTGTTCGTATAATTTGGCCTGGATCGGCAAGAACATTCCCATCTACAAATACAGGAGCACCTTGATGCAAGATTTATTTATACAAATTAGAAATGGTCAGCCATTTGAACATCCTATTCTTGGGTCAAATTTGCGTGAAGCAAGACCAGATGTAGATACAAACAATTTACCTTCTGAGTTTGCAATCTTTATTCGCAAACCAATGCCAACAATTGGGGCTTATGAAGTTTTAGATGCACCCGATCCAGTTTATCAATGGGTTGATGGAGTGGTTCAAGATGTATGGCTAGTCAGACCAATGACAGATGCAGAAAAATCTGTAAAAGAAGCGCAATTAAATTCTGTTGTTGAACAAATACGTCAAGATGTTTTGACGAGGGCAAGCAAAAAACTTGAACTTGCAAATGATGCTGGCAAAGCCATCATTCAACAGTACCTTTCTGAAATCACTTCTTATGCAGTGCCTGATATAACTAAACCTGCTTTCCCGTCTATTCCATCAGTTGATGCTGAAGGTAATGTATCTACAACTAAATCTTCAGGAAGTGCTCCAAATGTTATCGGCTAAAGCTCTCAACGTAAGTGATTTGCGCGGCACTATTTACGACTTTGAAAAGTCAGGAGATATTTTGCCTAAGCACGTTCACGATGAAACAAACATTCACATCACAATTGTTGCCAAAGGTAAAGTAAGAGCGTATTCTCACGATTGGTCAATCATAGCAGAAGCAGGTAAAGTTTTAGATTTTCGTGTGGGTGAACCACATGAGATTATGGCGCTTGAAGATGACACAAGAATCGTAAACATTGTGAAGACAATGGGCGGTACACCCAACGATATTCAATATTTGGAGCAAACAAATGGCTGAAAAATGGATCCAAAAAGCAATTAAGAAACCCGGCGCTTTGCGTAAAGAGTTGGGTGTCAAAGAAGGCAAAACGATTCCTGCAAAGAAGCTGGCGGCCGCTGCTAAAAAACCTGGGAAACTGGGGCAGCGTGCCCGTTTAGCCGAGACCCTCAAGGGTATGAAGAAGTAATATGTGGATCCCTTCACACTTGTCGCACTTGCAAGCGGTGCTTTCAAGCTCTGCAAAGACGCTTGTGAGATGTACAAAGAAGGGCGGCAGATTGTTACTGACATTGCCCATGAAGTTGATGGAGTTATCAAAGACGTTAAGACAGTACAAAAGAAAGCCAAAGGTCTTCTTGGGTTCTTGAGCGCCGTATTTGGCAAAAAAGAGGAAGAGCAACCACAAGTTGCTCAACCCGCCAAGAAGGTCAAGAAAAAGAAAGAGCCACCACCAGAATTTGACGAAAACCTCATTTACCAACAGGTCAGTGATGCTCTCATCAAGTTCTTCCAAGCGTACAACTCGCTGAAGAATTACGTCAAGGAACAGGAAGAATTTGCTCTCCATGCAAATAACGACGAAGGCCAAGAGGCCGCAATCAAGATCACGATTGCCAATTTGCAGATGGAGAAGTTGAATCAGGAGCTGAGTGACTACATGG
>Ga0208874_1000050_pt1 | contig 41178 bp, 42 predicted proteins | sample CryBogCBH10Oct08_FD_184604 | JGI IMG/M metagenome (GOLD analysis project Ga0208874, IMG submission 184604) | Freshwater microbial communities from Crystal Bog, Wisconsin, USA - CBH10Oct08 (SPAdes) (version 2) | ecosystem: Environmental > Aquatic > Freshwater > Lake | place: Crystal Bog... | reverse complement strand
CGCGGCCGTATCACCTACCGCTACAAATAACTCAAGTTCGTTAGAGATCGAGAAAGAAACGACATGAAGGTTCGCGCCAGCGTCAAGACCATGTGTGAGAAGTGCAAAGTCATTCGCCGGGCCGGTCACGTCCGTGTGATCTGTGAGAACCCGCGTCACAAGCAGCGCCAGGGCTAGGAGAGGAAGAACATGGCCCGTATTTCCGGAGTAGACATTCCACGCGAGAAGCGTACGGTGATTTCACTCACCTACATTTTCGGTGTTGGACCAACCACCGCGAAGAAGATTTGCGCCGACACCGGCATCGATGAGTCGACGCGCGTCAAGGACCTCACTGAGGCCGACGTGAATAAACTCCGTGCGTACATCGACCAGAACATCACCGTTGAGGGTGACCTGCGTCGTGACGTCGCACAGGACATCAAGCGCAAGATGGAGATCAACTGCTTGCAGGGTATCCGTCACCGCAAGGGCCTGCCCGTTCGCGGTCAGCGCACTCGCACCAACGCACGTACTCGTAAGGGACCCAAGCGCACCGTCGCCGGTAAGAAGAAGGTATCGAAGTAATGGCTAAGCCCACCGCTGCTCGCAAGACGCGCAAGAAGGAACGTAAGAACGTTGCCTTCGGTGTTGCGCACATCAAGAGCTCGTTCAACAACACAATCGTGTCAATCACTGACCCCGAGGGCAACGTCATTTCGTGGGCCTCATCGGGTCAGGTCGGCTTCAAGGGTTCACGCAAGTCAACCCCCTACGCCGCCCAGCTCGCCGCTGAGAAGTGCGCGCGCGCGGCGATTGAGCACGGCGTCAAGAAGGTGGACGTGCTCGTTCGTGGCCCCGGGTCCGGTCGTGAGACCGCGATTCGTTCGATCGCCGGTGCCGGCATCGAAGTAGTCGCCATCAAGGACGTCACCCCACTCCCACACAATGGCTGCCGCCCCAAGAAGCGGAAGCGCGGTTAAGGAAGATCATGGCTCGTTACACAGGACCCGTTTGCCGACTTTGCCGTCGTGAGCGCACCAAGCTCTACCTCAAGGGTGAGCGTTGCCACACGATGAAGTGCCCCGTTGCAGAAAACTCGGACCGCCAGAAGCGCGCGTTCCCACCAGGCCAGCACGGCGCGGCTCGTCAGCGCCAGGGCAGTGAGTACCTCGGCCAGCTTCGTGAGAAGCAGAAGGCTCGTCGTATCTACGGTCTGCTGGAGAACCAGTTCCGCAACCTCTACGAAGAGGCCAGCCGCCGTCCCGGCATGACTGGTACCAACCTCTTGCAGTTCCTCGAGCTCCGTCTCGACAACGTCGCCTACCGTGCCGGTTGGGGTGCCTCGCGTTCGCAGGCTCGCCAGTTCGTGCGCCACGGCCACGTGACCGTCAACGGCAAGCGCGTGACGATTCCTTCGTACCGCGTGCGTCCCGGCGAAGTGGTGGCGCTCAAGCCCGCCACCCGCGAGAACTTCAACGTCGTTCGTAACCGTGACGTGTTGACCCGCACCGTGCCTGGTTGGCTCGAGGCTGGCGACAACGGCTTCAACGTGACCGTTCGCGTTGTTCCTGTCCGTGAGCAGATTGACGAAGCTATCAAGGAACAGCTCATCGTTGAGTTGTACTCGAAGTAATCGCCCCCCACTTTTAGATCGTAAGGAGTCCCCATGTTGCTGATTCAACGCCCCATCATCGAACCGATTGGTGAGGAAACCTCCAACCGCCAGTCGTTCCGCATTGGACCGCTCGACCCCGGCTTTGGCCACACGTTGGGCAACTCCCTGCGTCGCACCCTGCTGTCGTCGATCCCGGGCGCCGCGGCGACCCGCGTCAAGTTCGACGGCCAGACGTTGCACGAGTTCGACGTCATTGACGGCGTCAAGGAAGATGTCCAGGACATCTGCTTGAACCTCAAGGACCTGTTGATTCAGCTCCACTCGGACGAGCCCGTGGTGCTGCGTCTTGAGAAGTCGGGCGAAGGCCCCGTGTTCGCACGTGACCTCTCGACGACCGCTGACGTGGAAATCCTCAACCCCGACCTGCAGTTGGCTTACCTGACCAGCGCGAACTCGAAGCTCGGCTTCGAGCTGACCGTGGAGCAGGGCAAGGGCTACGTCGGCGCCGAGTACAACAAGGGCACCGGCACCATCGGTGTAATCCCACTCGACTCGATCTTCACCCCTGTCCGCCGCGTGAGCATTGTGGTGGAGCCCAAGCGCTCCGAGCAGTCGCGCGACCAGGACATGCTGGTTCTCGACATCGAGACCGACGGTTCGATCAGCCCCCGCGACGCACTGGCCTCGGCCGGTAAGACGCTCGGTGAGCTCATCGGTATCATCGCGGACCTGAACAACGAAGCACCGGCTCCCAAGCTGGGTGACGTGGGCCAGGCCGAGGCCGAAGCGAGCGAGCTGAACAACGCCCGCATCGAGGACCTGGGCTTGACCGAGCGTTCACGCAACTGCCTGAAGCGCGCTGGCATCAACACCATCGCGCAGCTGGTCAACGCCACCGAGCGCGACCTGATCTCCATCACCAACTTCGGCAACACGTCGCTGAAGGACGTCATCGACCGTCTCGAAGAGCGCGGTCTCTCACTGCGAGCAGAGGACTAAGAACATGCTAGGAACTCCAAAAAAGGGCAAGCGTTTCGGCGGTAGTGCCGCGCACCAGAAGGCCATGATGGGCAACCTCGTCGCCTCGCTGATCGCCGCTGAGGGCATCGTCACCACCGAGGCCAAGGCCAAGGCGCTGCGTCCCATCGTTGAGAAGGTCATCACCGCCGCGAAGAACTCGCCCGAGGGTTCGGTGCACGCCCAGCGTCGCGTCGTCGCCTTCATCCGCGACAAGGACATGGCCCACAAGCTCTTCACCGAGGTCGCCCCTCGCTACGCCGAGCGTCCTGGTGGCTACACCCGCATTCTGAAGCTCGGGCCGCGTCAGGGCGACAACGCCCCTATGGCGCGCATTGAGCTCGTCTGAGGCACTCCCTGACGCCACCCAGCGGTGGCGTTTGGACCTCGCCTACGACGGTGCGGGCCTGCACGGCTTCGCCCTGCAGTCCGAACTAACGACGGTCACTGGCCTCCTGCGTTCCACGCTGCAGCAGACGCTGCGGCTCGACGAGGAACCCCTCATCATTGGTGCTGGTCGCACCGACACGGGCGTGCACGCCTTCGGGCAGGTCATTCACGTCGATCTACCGTCGCCACTGTTTCGTGACGATCGTGGTCCGGAAGAGGCGCGCCTCCTGCGCAGTTTGAATCTGCAACTGCGCGGTCAGATTCGCTTCATCGCCGCCCGCAAGGTCCCCTCTACCTTTCATGCCCGGTTCTCGGCGCAGTGGCGCGAGTATCGGTACCTGGTGCTCGAGAGCACGCCGCCAGCCCTCGCGCTGCACGACGCCTTTAGCTGGACCGTGGCGGGGCCCCTCGATATTGAGGCGATGAACCGAGCCTCCGCCGACGTCATCGGCACCCACGACTTTCGCGCCTTCTGTCGTCGGCCGGTCGACAAGACGCCCGATGATCCACTGATTCGCCACGTGCTCGCGGCACGCTGGGAGCGCCTGCCCGACACCTGGCAGATGAGCCCCGAGCGGGCCCCGGTGGTGCGCTTCACCATTCGGGCCGAAAGTTTCTGCCACAACATGGTGCGGTCACTGACCTCGACACTGGTGGCGATTGGCCGCGGCCAACTGCCCGAAAGTGAGATAACGACTAGGCTTTCGAGCCACGACCGGTTCCAACTGCCGGCCCCCGCTCCCGCGGGTGGCCTCAGTCTGGTGGGGGTCGGGTATGAAGAATTTGCCGGAGGACCCTCCGGCTTTGTAGAATAAAAAGTCCCCTGTCTCGGCACGGGCACTGCATGAGATCGCTGAAGGAAGAACTGTGCGTACGTACTCACCAAAAGAAAAAGAAATCACGCGTCAGTGGCACGTGATTGACGCCGAAGGCCTCGTCATGGGTCGCCTGTCCACCGTTGCGGCGTCGCTGCTCCGTGGCAAGCACAAGCCGACCTTCGCGTCGCACATGGACACGGGTGACTTCGTCATCATCATCAACGCCGACAAGGTCGTGGTGACCGCGAACAAGCTCGCGCAGAACTTCCGCTACCGCCACTCGGGCTACCCCGGTGGTATCCGTTCGACGTCGTGGCAGTCGCTGCACGACAACGACCCAGCCAAGCTCGTCTTTGACTCGATCAAGGGCATGATCCCGAAGAACCGTTTGGGCCGCGCTCAGATGGGCAAGCTCTTCGTGTACGCCGGTCCTGAGCACCCGCACGCTGCGCAGCAGCCTTCCGCATTCGACACCTCGGCCATCCGCCGCGGCTAAGGAGACTTTTCGTGACCACCCCACTTACTCAGACCACCGGCCGCCGCAAGGAAGCCATTGCGCGCGTCATGCTGCGCCCTGGCACTGGTGTCATCACCATCAACGGCCGCGGCTTCGAGAACTACTTCACCTCGGCCACGCACCGCATGATGGTGGTTGAGCCTCTGCGCTTGACCGAGCAGCTCGAGACCTACGACGTGGTCGCCACCCTCGAGGGCGGCGGCTCGGCCGGTCAGGCTGGCGCGCTGCGTTTGGGCATTGCCCGTTCGCTGCTCGAGCTCAACGAGGAACTTCGTCCGGCGCTGAAGAAGGCTGGCTTGCTTACGCGTGACTCGCGTAAGAAGGAGAGCAAGAAGTACGGTCTCAAGAAGGCCCGTAAGGCGCCACAGTACTCGAAGCGTTAATGCCGATGGCCGTGCAATTTGGCACGGACGGCATTCGCGGCACCGCGTACGAAGTCATCACGGTCGACCTGGCCTACCGGCTGGGTCGTGCCGTGGGACAGGTCTTCGCGACCGACGTGTTCGTCGGCTACGACACCCGTGAAAGTTCACCCGTGTTGGCGGCCGCCGTGTTGGCCGGCATCGCTGACGCCGGTGCCCCCGGACATAATCTCGGCGTCTTCACGACCCCTGGCGTGGCCGTTATTGCCCAGCGCCGCGGTGGCGTGGGCGTGGTCGTCTCGGCCTCGCACAACCCCTACCAGGACAACGGTCTGAAGGTCCTCGGTTACGGCGGCTCGAAGCTCGACATGGCGACCGAAGAAGCCGTGACGGTGGCACTGAATGCCGCCCCGCCCGCGCCGCGTGACCGCTTCGACGACGTCGCTATTGATGAGAGCGCCCAGCACGAATACGCCCAGCACTTGCGCACCCTGGTGCCCGGTGACCTGACCGATCTGCACATCGTTCTCGACTGCGCCAACGGCGCCTCGTCGGCGGTGGCGCACGAACTCTTCGAATCCACCGGCGCACGCATCACCACCTTGCACGACACCCCCGACGGCCACAACATCAACGAGAAGTGTGGCTCGACGCACCCCGACGACCTCGTCGCCGCGGTGCGCTCACTGGGCGCCGACCTCGGACTGGCCTTCGACGGTGACGCCGACCGCCTGATCGCGGTGGACGCACACGGCACCATTCGTGACGGTGACGACCTCATGGTGCTCTTCGCTCTCGACGCTCCCTCGGTGCGCTCGACGGGTCTGGTCGTGACCTCGATGAGCAACCTCGGACTGCACCGGGCGATGCACACCGCGGGCATCACCGTGCTCGAAACCGACGTGGGGGACCGCAACGTCCTGATTGCGCTCGAGGAGCGCGAGTGGCTCTTTGGCGGCGAACAGAGCGGCCACCTCATTTTTCGCGATCTGAGCCCCACCGGTGACGGGTTGTTGACCGGCCTGCGCGTTTGTGAACTGGTGGCTCGCCGTGGCGCACTGGCCACCCTCTGTGACGAGGCGTGGCAGCGGGTGCCCCAGGCGCTGATCAACGTGGCCCGCGACGACTACGACGACGACGCGGTGCGCACCCTCTTCGAGGAGCTGCGTCAGCGCCACGAAGTGGCGCCCGATGACGTTCGGCTGCTCATTCGCCCGTCGGGCACTGAGCCCCTCGTGCGGGTGATGATTGAATCGCTGAGTGCCGACTTCGTGCGCGACTTCGCCGACGGCCTGGCGGAACATTTTTCCTAAGCCCCGTGGGGTTAAAAGTGAAAAAAGTTCACGGGTAGACTTTGACCCATGTGCGGGATCATTGGGGTGGTTGGATCCACTAACACGTTGGCCACTCTCCTCGAGGGCCTCGAACGCCTCGAATACCGTGGCTACGACTCCGCCGGTGTTGCCCTGGTGCGCCCCGGTCACACCTGGCGCGCTCGTGCCGCTTCGGGCACCGAATCCGTCGCCGCCCTGCGCGACGAGTGTGACGAGGCGCCGGCGAACTACCCCTCGGGCATCGGCCACACGCGCTGGGCGACGCACGGCGCTCCTGAGGCCATCAACGCCCACCCCCACCTCGACTGCTCGGGGGCCGTGGCCATCATTCACAACGGCATCATCGAGAACCACGTGGCCCTGCGTGCTCGCCTCCTCGAGAGCGGCCACACCTTCACCTCCGTCACCGACTCCGAAGTCCTCGCGCACCTGATCGAGGAATTCCGCCGCGACGGCTACGAGCTGCTCGAGGCCGTGCGCCGCACGCTGCTCGAAGTCCGGGGCGCCTTCGCTCTTGCCGTGATGGACGCCACCGAGCCCGACGTCATCGTGGCCGCGCGCCGCATCTCGCCGTTGGTGGTGGGAACGGCTGAGGGCATGACCTACCTGGCCAGTGACGTGCCGGCCATCCTGGACAAGGCCACCGCCTTCTATGGCGTGAACGACGACGAGATCGTCCGACTGACCCCCGCTGGCTTTCAGGCCATCGACCTCGAGGGCGCTCCCGTGCGGTTACACCAGCTGCATATCTCCTGGGACCTCGAGACGGCCCAGAAGGACGGCTACGACGACTTCATGTCCAAGGAAATCGCTGAGCAGCCCCAGGCGATTCGCAACACCCTGCTCGATCGCCGTCGCGACGACGGCACTCTGGTCTTTGACGAACTGCGTCTGAGCGACGACGAGTTGCGCGATATTCGCCGGGTGGTCCTGGTGGCCTGTGGCACGTCGCACCACGCGGCCCAGGTCGCCAAGTACGCCATCGAGCGCTGGGCCCGGCTCAGCGTGGATGTCGACATCGCCAGTGAGTATCGCTACCGCGACCCCATTGTCGAAATTGGCACGCTGGTTATCGGCGTCTCCCAGAGCGGGGAGACCATTGACACCATTCAGGCCACCCGCGAAGCCCAGCGCCGCGGCGCCCGCGTGATCGCTATCTCCAACGTGGTCGACGCCTCACTGGCCCGCGAGGCCGACGCCGTCCTCTACACCCGCGCCGGACTCGAAGTCTCGGTGGCCTCCACCAAGGCCTTCGTGGCCCAGGTGGCGGCGCTCGAACTGCTGGCCCTGCGCCTCGCGCAGGTGCGCGGGACCCTGAGCGAGCAGGAGATCGACTTCCTCTTCGCCCAGCTCACGGGGGTGCACGCGGCCATCTCGACCACCCTCGAACGCGAGGCCGACGTCAAGGCCGTCGCTGACGCGTTGCTCGACACTCGCGACTACTTCTACCTTGGTCGTCACGTGGGCTTTCCCACCGCCCTCGAAGGTGCGCTCAAGCTCAAGGAACTGACCTACCTCCACGCCGAGGGCTATCCGGCCGGTGAACTCAAGCACGGCCCCCTGGCCCTGATTGAGCCGGGCGTCGTCGTGGTGGCGGTCTGCACCGACCCCGAGATGCACGAAAAGATCCTTTCGAACCTCGCCGAGGTCAAGGCCCGTGGCGCCAGCGTGATTGCCGTGGCCCGCGACGATGACGAGATCATTGGCTCGGTGGCTGACTTCGTGCTGCGCGTGCCGGCGGTGGACGCGATGCTGTCACCCATGGTCGACATCGTGCCGCTGCAGCTGTTCGCGTACCACACGGCTCGCGGCCTCGGCCGCAACGTGGACCGTCCTCGCAACCTGGCCAAGACGGTCACGGTCGAATAATGCGCACCATCGCGGTGGGGGTGGACGTCGTCGACGTACCGCGCTTTCGCGCCCTGCTCGAGCGCCGTCCGGCCCTCGAGGCCCGGCTCTTCACCGAGAACGAGCGTCGCGACGCCAATGGTCAGAGTGAACGCCTCGCGGCGCGCTTCGCCGTAAAGGAAGCCGTGCTCAAGGCACTGTCGTCGGGACTGGGCGCCGCCAAGTGGCACGACATTGAATTGGTACGGGCCGCCAGCGGGGCCCCCACGGTCCGACTCCACGGGGTCGCCGCTGATCTGGCCGCTGAACGTGGCGTGAGCGAACTGCTGGTGTCACAGTCCCACTCCGCCGCGACTGCGGTGGCCTTCGTGAGCGCGCAGGGGTCCCGGTGAGCAGCCAGCGCCGCGGTCGCGCCGAAATCTCCAAGGGCGCTGTCGCCCACAACGTGGCCGTGCTGCGCGCGCTCGCCGGTGACGCCAAGCTCTGCGGCGTCGTCAAGGCCAACGCCTATGGCCACGGCGCGGCCCTGATGGCCCGTCTGCTGGCCGACGCCGGTATTGACTACCTCGGCGTCGCGCTCGTTGATGAGGCCCTCGAGCTCCGGGGCGAAGGGCTCGCCACGCCAATCCTCGTGCTGGGGGAAGCCTCGCCCTCGGAAATTCCGGCCGCCATCGCTCACCAGGTCACGCTCACCGTTGGCTCAGTGGAGGGCGCCGCCGCCATTCTCGCGACCGAGGGTCACGAGGCCCTCACGGTGCACGTCAAGGTCGACACCGGCATGTTCCGCCAGGGACTCGCCGTCGACGAGGTCGTCGGCGTACTCGCCAACTTGCGCAACGGTGGGGTGCGGGTGGAGGGACTCTTCAGTCACTACCCCGTGGCCGACGGCGGCGATGACGAAGACCGCGCCTTCACCCACCAGCAGGGCGCCACGTTCGCGGCGCTGAAGGACGAGCTCGCGACCGCGGGCCTCTTGCCGCCGGTGTCGCACCTGGCGAACACCGCCGGCCTCGTGGGCTACGACCAGTCGAGCACGCAGATGGTCCGCCCGGGCCTCGCCCTCTACGGGTACGTGACCGAGCCGTGGCTCCAGCAGGTGCTCGACGAACGGGGCCTCACCCTTCGTCCGGTGCTCTCACTCAAGGCCGGCGTCTCGGCCCTGCGCCGCGCGCCCGCCGGCGCCCGTCCCAGCTACGGCCGCCGCCGTCCGCTGACGGCTGACGCCACTATTGCTACCGTCCCCTTCGGCTACGCCGACGGCTTTGAGCGCTCGCTCTTCGACGCGAACCAGACGGTCCTGATCAAGGGCCAGCGCTGGCCGCTGGCCGGCGTGGTCACGATGGACCAGCTCCTCATCGACGTTGGCGACCTTGACGTGGCCCTCGGTGACGAAGTCGTCCTGCTGGGACAGCAGGGGAGTGAGCACATCGGAGCCGAGGAGTGGGCCCGCCACCGCAACACAATCATTTGGGAAGTGCTCTGCGACATCGGCGCGCGCGTCGCTCGCGTCGTGGTCGAGTAGTTCTCATGCTCGACGAGGCGCTGTCGTGCACGCGCTGCGCATTGTCACTCACCCGGCAGCGAGTCGTTCTCGGATCGGGCCCACAAGCAGCCGCGCTGATGGTGGTCGGCGAAGCCCCCGGTCGGTCGGAGGACGAGGGCGGTGAGCCCTTTATCGGACGAAGCGGCACCCTTCTCACCACGTTGATCGCCGACGAGTTGGGATTGGCTCGCGCGGACTACTTCATCACCAATGTGGTCAAGTGTCGTCCACCCGAGAACCGGACCCCGACGACCAAGGAAGTCGCGGCCTGCCGGCCCTGGCTCGACCAGCAGCTGGCCCTGCAGCGACCCCGAGTCGTGCTCGCGGTGGGCAATACCGCCGCCCGCGCCGTGCTCGGGCACCAGGCCGGGGTCGGAGAGACCCACGGTCTCGTCGTGCCGCTCGGCACGGGGGTGGGCGTGGCGACGTATCACCCGGCCGCGGCCCTGCGCGGTGGCCCTAACGTGGTAGCCGTGATGCGCGCCGACTTAGCCATTGTTCGAAAGTTGCTGGCCTCGTGACGTCGCGCACCTGTTTCGACGACGCCGCCACCCAGGCGGCGGGCGAGTCCTTCGCCCAGGTGCTGCGGCCCGGCGACATCGTGCTGCTCTCGGGACCGCTCGGAGCGGGCAAGACGACGTTTTCGAAGGGGGTGGCCCGTGGCCTGGGGGTTCGTGACCGGGTGACCAGTCCCACCTTCACGATGGTGCGCCAGCACGAGGCTCACAACGATCAAGGCATCACGACGTTGCACCACTGCGACGTCTACCGCGTCGAGAGTCTCGGCGAAGTCCTCGACCTCGACTTGGGCGAACTGGTCGAAGAGAACGCGGTGGCCCTGGTGGAGTGGGGCGAATTGGCCGCGTCGATCTTCGGCCGTGACGTCGTCACGGTGACGATTACCCCCAACGACGACGATTCGCGCACCATTGCGGTGGCCGGTGCCATTGATGACGCGCGGGCGACCGCTCTCAACCACTGGAGCAACGCGTGAACATTCTGGCCATTGAAACGGCGACCACGGCGTGCGCCATCGGTCTGCGGACGTCAGCCGGTTTTGAGATGGGATGGGTCGTCGACGACGACCGTCACCACACCGAAGCGCTGACGGTGGCCATCGACCGTGTGCTGCGCGAGTGGTCACTCACCCCCGCGCAACTTGATCGCATCGTGGTGGACCGGGGCCCTGGTCTCTTCACCGGACTGCGTGTCGGACTAGCCACGGCCATTGGTCTCAGCCAGGCGCTGGGCATTGGTCTGGTCGGCGTGACCTCGCTCGAACTCCTGGCTCACGCCGCCCACGACGACGGTGTCCGCGGGACGGTGGTGGCCGCGGTTGACGGGCGCCGCGGTGAAGTGTTCGTGCAAAGTTTCGCCCTCGGCGATGACGTGGTGGCCACCAGTGAGCCATCGGTGTCAACGGCCCGGGACGTCGCCCTCGACTGGGGCGGGCGCAACGTGCCCGTGACCTTCACCGGTGACGGCGTGGCCCGCTACGCCGCCGACTTTGCTGCTGTGGGACTCGCCACCATCGACACGCAGGAAGTGCCCTCGGTCACGACCGCCCTGCGTCTCGCCATGGTCCGAGCGACCACCGACACGGTCGAGCCGCTCTACCTTCGCGAGGCTGACGCCGTCGCCAACTTCTCAACCCGCGAACGCTCGTGACCTCGTGGGTGGTGCGCCAGGCCACGACCAAGGACCTCGACGCGATTCTGGTCATTGAGCAGGCCCAGTTCCCCGAGCCCTGGACCAAGGGCATGTTGCTCGACGAACTCACGAACCACGAGACTCGTCGCTACACGGTGGCCGTCGACGCCACGCAGGTCGTTGGCTACCTCGGCCTGATGTACGTGATGGACGACGAGATGCACATCAACACGATCGGTACCCGGCCCGGCTTCGAAGGCCAGGGGGTGGCCCGAGCCCTACTCGGCGATGGCTGGGCCGACGCGCGAATGCGCGGGGTGCAACGCGCCACGCTCGAGGTGGCGGTCTCCAACAAACGAGCCCAGCGGCTCTACCAGCACTACGGCTTTGCTCCCGTAGGGATCCGTAAGAACTACTACGAACGCACCCGTGAGGACGCCCTCGTGATGTGGGCCGAGCTCGGCACCGACGCGCCCGACGGGCTTCTAGGCTGACTCCGTGCTTGCGCTCGCTATTGAGACCAGTTGTGACGATACCGCGGCCGCGGTCGTCGACACCGACCTGCACGTCCACAGTTCGGTCATTGAGTCCTCCATCGACCAGCACCGCGCCTTTGGTGGCGTGGTGCCGGAACTGGCCGGTCGCGCCCACCTGACCACGGTTGGTCCCGTGGTGCGACGTGCCCTGCTGGACGCCGGACTCGACCCCCACGCCCCGGCCATTGACGTCGTTGCCGTGACCAGTGGCCCGGGCTTGATTGGATCACTCCTCATCGGACTTTCGGCGGCCAAGGCCTACGCCTTGGCGTGGGGTAAGCCCTTCGTTGGCGTGAACCACCTCGAGGGTCACCTCTTCGCCCCACTGCTCGAGCAGCCCAACTTGGAGTGGCCAATGGTGACCCTGTTGGTCTCGGGCGGCCACTCGATGATTGTCCTCCAGCACGGTCCCGGACAGCACGAAGTGCTGGGCGAGACCATCGACGACGCCGCGGGTGAGGCCTACGACAAGGTCGCGCGCTGGCTGGGCCTGCCATATCCGGGCGGCCCCGAGATCGACCGACTGGCCGCCACCGGCGACGCCAAGGCGCTGAAGCTCCCGGTGTCGATGACCGGCGAGGACTTCGACTTCTCCTTCTCGGGCCTCAAGACGGCCGTGGTGCGCGCCACCGAAAAGCAGGCCGACGTCGCCCTGGCCGACGTGGCCGCCTCCTTCCAGGCGGCGGTGGCCGAACAACTGCTGCGCAAACTCCGCCGCGTTCTCGAGGGCCGCGACGTCAAGGGTGTGGCGCTCGCTGGTGGGGTGGCCGCCAACTCGGCTCTGCGCGTCGGCGTCAGTGAACTCGCCGCTTCCTTCGGGGTGCCGGCGTACCTGCCCACACTCAAGATGTGCACCGACAACGCCGCCATGATCGGGGCCGCGGGTCTCTACCGATTCGCTACCGACGGTGCGAGCACCTTCGATCTCTCCGCTCGTCCGAACTGGCCACTGGCTGACGTTCTATGAGTGAACGCTGGGTCCCCTTCGACGTCACCGACGCCGACCCCAATCCCTTCGTCCAGTTCGAGAAGTGGTTCGCCGAGGGCAGCGCTGAAGTACGTGAGCCCGACGCCGTCACCCTCGCCACCGTCGACGCGTCGGGTCGACCAAGCTCGCGCATGGTGCTCCTGCGTCACCACGATGGTGAGGGCTTTGGGTGGTTCACGAACTACGAATCGCGCAAAGGTCACGATCTCGACGCCAACCCCGTAGCCGCACTCCTCTGGTACTGTGAGCCACTTGGTCGTCAGATTCGCATTGAGGGCTCGGTCCAGCGCATGACGCCCGCGGCCTCCGACGCCTACTTCGCCTCACGGCCAAGGGGCCACCAGCTCGGCGCCCACGCCTCGGCCCAGAGCACCCCACTGGCCAGCCGGGCGGCTTTTGATGAACGCCTGGCCGAGGTCACGGCGGCCTTCGAGGGCCAGGAAATTCCCCGCCCCGCCTACTGGGGCGGGTATCTGCTGACGCCCGACTCCTTCGAGTTCTGGCAGCATCGCCGCGACCGCCTGCACGACCGCGTGATCTACTCGCTGCGCGAGGGTCAGTGGGAACGGGAGCGCCAGGCGCCATAGGGATGGGCGAGTGCACGACGTTGGCACTCTTCCCGATACTCTGCTAAATTGGCACTCGAAAGCACTGAGTGCTAATCAACCAGGAGGCTAAACCTATGAAGCTGCAACCACTTGAAGACCGCATTGTGGTCCGTCCCAACGTTGCCGAAGCGACCACCGCTTCGGGACTCGTGATTCCCGACACCGCCAAGGAAAAGCCCCAGCAGGGTGAGGTCCTGGCCGTGGGCCCCGGCCGTCGTTCGGACTCGGGCGAACTCATTCCCACCGGCGTCAACACCGGCGACACCGTCGTCTACTCCAAGTACGGCGGGACCGAGATCTCGGTCGACGGTGAGGACCTGTTGATCCTCTCGAGCCGTGACGTCCTCGCGACCATCACGAAGTAGGTCGTCATGTCAAAGTTGCTGAAGTTTGATGAAGAGGCCCGCCGCGGCCTCGAAGCCGGTGTCGACAAGCTCGCCGACGCTGTGAAGGTCACGCTGGGACCCAAGGGTCGCAACGTGGTCATTGGCAAGAAGTTTGGTCCCCCGACCATTACCAACGACGGTGTCTCCATCGCCCGCGAAATTGAGCTCGAGGACCCCTTCGAGAACATGGGTGCGCAGTTGGTGAAGGAAGTCGCCACCAAGACCAACGACGTGGCCGGTGACGGCACCACGACGGCGACCGTCTTGGCCCAGGCCCTCATCAAGGAAGGCCTGCGCAACGTCGCTGCCGGCGCCAACCCCGCTGGCCTGAAGCGCGGTATCGAGAAGGCCGTCAAGGCGGCCGTCGCCTCGATCCACGAGCAGAGCCGTGAGGTCAACGACAAGACGCAGATTGCTCAGGTGGCCACCATTTCGGCCGCCGACGCGTCAATCGGCGAAGTCATCGCTGACGCCATCGACAAGGTCGGCAAGGACGGCACCGTAACGGTGGAAGAGTCCAACACCTTCGGCATTGAGCTCGAGCTCACCGAGGGTATGGCCTTCGACAAGGGCTACCTCTCGCCGTACTTCGTCACCGACCAGGAGCGCCAGGAGGCCGTCCTCGACGACGCCTTCATCTTGTTCACCTCGGGCAAGATTTCGGCCGTGCACGACCTCGTGCCCGTCCTCGAGAAGGTCATGCAGTCGGGCAAGCCGTTGCTGATCATCGCCGAAGACGTCGATGGCGAAGCACTCGCCACCCTCGTCGTCAACAAGATCCGCGGCACCTTCACCTCCGTCGCCGTCAAGGCCCCCGGCTTTGGTGAGCGTCGCAAGGCGATGCTGCAGGACATGGCCATTCTGACCGGCGGTACCGTGATCTCTGAAGAGATTGGTCTCAAGCTGGACTCGGCCACCATCGACCTGCTGGGTCGTGCCCGCCGCGTCGTCGTGACCAAGGACAACACCACCATCGTCGAGGGTGCCGGTTCGGCCACCGACGTGGCCGGCCGCGTCGCGCAGATCAAGGCTGAGATCGAGAGCACCGACTCGGACTGGGACCGCGAGAAGCTCCAGGAGCGTCTGGCCAAGCTGGCCGGCGGCGTTGCCGTCGTCAAGGTTGGTGCCGCGACTGAGGTCGAGCTCAAGGAAAAGAAGCACCGCATCGAAGACGCCCTGAGCGCTACCCGCGCGGCCGTCGACGAAGGCATCGTGGCCGGTGGTGGCACTGCGCTGGTGCGTAGCCGCGCCGCCGTGGACGCCCTCATCGCGACCCTGACGGGTGACGAGGCCACCGGTGCGCGCATCGTGGCTAACTCGCTCGAGGCGCCGCTGCGTCACATCGCCGCGAACGCCGGCTTCGAGGGTGCTGTCAAGGTCCGCGAAGTCGCCGACGCGTCGGGTTCCTTCGGTCTCAACGCCCTCACGGGTGAGATCGTGGACCTGGTGGCCGCTGGTGTTATCGACCCGGCCAAGGTGACCCGTTCGGCGCTGCAGAACGCGGCCTCGATCGCCGCACTGCTGCTGACCACCGAAGCAATCGTTGCTGACAAGCCCGAGCCCGCTGGTGCTGGCGCTGGTCACGACGGTGGCATGGGCGGCATGATGTAGTCACGTTCGCGTGATGGTGAGAGACCGGGCCGAAAGGCCCGGTCTCTTGCTTTTAATCCCCACGCGCCCCGAGCCTCGGTGGTACCGTCGCAAGAGCAATCGCAATTGGGGGCCCCGTGAACTACTTCGACCGAACGAATCGTGCTGACGCGCTCAGCGGCGGTGTGCGCATGATTCCCGTGACCACGCCTTGTGGCACCTTCAACGTGTGGACCAAGCGCGTCGGTAATAATCCCGCACTCAAGGTCCTGCTGCTGCACGGGGGACCGGGCGCAACGCACGACTACTTCGAAGCCTTTGACAGCTTCCTGCCCGAAGCCGGCGTCGAGTACTACTACTACGACCAGTTGGGATCGGGCCGCAGCGACCGGCCCGAGGATGACGAGTTGTGGGATCTCGACCGGTTCGTTGACGAGGTCGACCAGGTGCGTGAGGCCTTGGGCCTCGGCCCCGACAACCTGATTCTGCTGGGCCACTCGTGGGGTGGGATCCTGGCAATGGAGTACGCGATTCGTCACGGCGACCGCCTCAAGGCCGTCGTCATCTCCAACATGATGTCCAGCAATTCGGCCTATTCGACCTACGCCAGTGACGTCCTGATCCCGCAGATGCCGGCGGAGGACTTGGCCGAGATCCGCGCTATCGAGGTGGCCCGTGACTTCGCGAACCCTCGCTACATGGAACTCCTCGTTCGGTCGTACTACGTCGAGCACGTGCTCCGCATGGCGCCGGAGGCCTGGCCCGAGCCCGTCAACTACGCCTTCGCCAACATCAACTACCCCTGCTACCTCAAGATGCAGGGGCCGAGCGAGCTCGGTATGTGGCCCGAGGCCACGCTGGCGACCTGGGACCGCACCGACGACCTGCACCAGATTGCGGTGCCGGCACTCGTCCTCGGTGGACGGTACGACACGATGGACCCGACCTTCCTCGAGATGATGGCGACGAAGATGCCCCAGGGCTCGTCGTTTATCTGTGAGCAGGGAAGTCACATGGCGCTCTACGACGATCAGGACGCGTACTTCGGTGCGCTGATCGCGTTCCTCAAGGGCCTATGAACAGCGGCTTCGTCACCGGAAAGCCTCGGTGGTGGGCTGCGCCTTGACGGCGCCGTCGTCTTCGCGGCGTCGATTCTGGTCTTCGCGCTGACACACCAGCGCTGGTGGGTCTACCCACTGGTGCTCTTCCTGCCCGACATCTTCATGCTGGGCTACCTACGGAACACCACGATTGGTGCCTTCTTCTATAACCTGGGCCACTCGTACCTGGCACCGTCGGTGGCGGTCCTCATTGGCTACGAAGGACACCACCCGCTGGTAACGGCTCTCGGCGTGATCTGGCTGGGCCACGTGGGCTGGGACCGCTTCTTCGGGTACGGCCTGAAGTACGACACCCACTTCAAGCACACCCACCTGGGCAGCTTGTTCAAAGGGTCAGACGAAACGCACTAGCTGGCTATCTTGTCGCCTCGTCGCGGTCGGTTCCGCGGACGGTAACGAGGCGCCCCACACAGGGTGAGTCTGATTATTCGCCGGCTTCGAGCGCGACGTTAGGAATGACCTTGTCGAGCCACTTGGGCATCCACCAGTTGGCCTTGCCGAAGTAGTGCATCAGTGATGGCACCAACACGGTGCGAATGATGAAGGCGTCAATCAAGACGGCGCCACCGAGTCCAATACCGAACTCGGCGATGATGCGCTCACCACCAAAGGCGAACGAGAAGAACACACAAATCATGATGAGCGCGGCCGCGGTGATGATGCGACCCGTGTTGGCTTGCCCACGCACGATGGCCTCGTGGTTGCTCTTGGTGTGGGTCCACTCTTCGTGCATACGCGAGACGAGGAAGACCTGGTAGTCCATCGAGAGGCCGAACAAGATCGCGATCATGATGATGGGGAGGTAGGCCTCCACTGGACCCTTGCCGGCTCCAATGAGCGACGAACCCCAGCCCCACTGGAAGACCGCGACGACGAGTCCGAAAGACGCCGCAACGGCCAGCAGGTTCATGATGGCGGCCACGAGTGGCACGAGGAGCGAACGGAAGGCCACCATGAGCAGGAGGCAACCGAGCAACACGATGATGGTCAAGAACAGCGGGATCTTGGAGTCGAGCTTCTGGGCGAAGTCCATACCGAGGGCCGTCTGACCACCGACGTAGATGGCGGTGTGCGTGGTCTGCGTCACTGCCGGTACGTAGGTCGACCGAATGGTGTCAATCAGCGTGTTGGTGGCACGGTCCTGTGGGGCCGAGTCGGGGATGACGGTGATCAGCGCGACGGTCGGGCTAATGGGACGCACGGGCGTCACGACGGCAACATCAGGCTTGCCCTGGAGCGCCGCGTCGAGTTGCTGCATCACTGCCAGGTCGGCGGGGCTAGTGATCTTGCCGACCACTTCGAGCGGTCCATTGGTACCGGCACCAAAGCCCTTGGCCAGGGTGTCGTAGGCGATGCGCGTCGTGGAACCAGCGGGGTTCGACCCGGCGTCGGAGAGACCCAACTGCAGCGACAGCACGGGTGCGGCGAAGAGGGCAATGGCCACGAGTGCGACCAGTGACAGCGTCTTGGGGCGACGAGACACGAACTCGGCCCAACGCTTCCAGGCGCCTTCCTGTACGGCACCGAGGGGGCCGTTGGTCGCCAGTGCTCGGCGCTCGCGACGACTCAAGATTGTCGACTTCCAGAAGGCGAGCAGCGCGGGCAGCAGGGTGACGGCCGCGAGGACGGTGATCAGCACGGTGACGGCGGCGGCCACACCGAGGCCACTCAAGAAGCCGAAACCAAGGAATAACATGCCGAGCAACGCCACGCACACCGTCGCACCAGCGAAGAGCACGGCGCGGCCGGAGGTGTTGAGCGAGGTAACAATGGCGTCCTCAACGCTCATGCCCTGCTGGAGGTTTTGGCGGGCACGGGTGACGATGAAGAGTGCGTAGTCAATACCCACACCCAGACCGATCAATGAACCAAGAATCGGGGCGAACTGAGCGATGGAGACGACGTGGCTCAAGAGGGTGGTTGCGGCCGAAGCGATGGCAATGGCGAAGAGCGCCACACCAAGAGGGAGCAACATCGCCATCAGTGAACCGAAGGCCAAAATCAACACAATGGCGGTAGCGAGCAGACCGAAGCCCTCACCCGGACTGCCCTTGGCAGTGGTGGCGTCGGCGATAGCGGTGCCGCCTTCGGAGACGCTGAGCGTGGAGCTCTGCAGCGAATGGGCGTCGGCGATGACCTTGGCTACAACTCCGGCGGGAATCTGGTTCGAGGGCTTGGCAAAGTCAACAACGGCGTAGGCAATCTGACCATTGGGGCTGGTCTGGATGATTGCGGGGCAGGTGGCGCGCGTCGCACCGGTGGGGCAGAAGGGGCTGATGACCTTAACACCTGGCAACTGATTTATCTTGTCCAAAACTGGTTGGATGGTTGATTCCCGCTGGGCCACCGTGCCTGACGAGACCTGGAAGACAATCTGGTCCTGGTCACCGCCAACACCGGCTTTCTTGACGGACTGCAGCAACTGCAGGGCGTAGGCCGAGTTGGTCTTGGGCAGCTGGAACGAGTTGGAGTAGGCGTTACCGGCGGCCGACGCGGCGGCGTTGATGCCGACGGCGAGGACGAGCCAGAGGGCCAGGACAATCCAGCGACGGCGCACGGCGAAACGGGCGAGTGATTTCATGGTGGGCTCCTTGAGCGGACGAAACGGGGGGCGACCGAAGTCAGGACAGCGCTCCCAGCCTAGGGGGAGCGGTTGATTATTTGTTCATCAGCGCGTCATGCAACCCGAAAGAGGAGGGGGCAATCTCTTGTAGATTGGAGTGCAACTCGTTCACGGTGACGACGGTTCTGGGAGGCTCCAATGGCGGAAGTAGAAATCGGAATTTATAAGTCGGCACGTCAGGCATATGGCTTTGACGACATTGCGATTGTGCCCTCACGGCGCACCCGTGACCCCGAAGATGTCGACATCTCGTGGCAGATTGACGCCTACAAGTTCGAACTCCCCGTGCTGGGATCGGCCATGGACGGCGCCATTTCGCCGCTGACCGCCATCGAAATGGGCCGCCTGGGCGGCCTCGGTGTGTTGAACCTCGAGGGTCTGTGGACTCGCTACGAGGACCCGACCCCACTGTTCGAAGAGATTGCTGAGCTCGAGGACGACAAGGCCACGGCGCGCATGCAGCAGATGTACCTCGAGCCCGTGAAGTTGGAACTGGTCGCCGAGCGCATTCGCCAGATGAAGGCCGCCGGCATCACGACCTCCGCGTCGGTGACGCCCGCCAAGACCGACTGGATGGCCAAGACCATTCTCGACGCCGGCCTCGACATTCTCGTTATCCAGGGCACCGTGGTGTCGGCCGAGCACGTCTCCAAGACGATCGAGCCCCTCAACCTGAAGAAGTTCATCCGTGAGTACGAACTGCCCGTCATCGTCGGTGGTTGCGCGAGCTACCAGGCCGCCCTCCACCTGATGCGCACCGGCGCCGCCGGTGTGCTCGTGGGTGTTGGACCAGGCAACGCGTGCACCTCACGCGGTGTGCTCGGCATTGGTGTGCCGCAGGCCACCGCCATTGCCGACGTCGCTGGTGCCCGTATGCGTCACCTCGACGAGACCGGTGTCTACGTCCACGTCATTGCTGACGGCGGCATGAGCCGCGGTGGCGACATCGCTAAGGCCATCGCCTGTGGCGCCGACGCCGTGATGATTGGTTCGCCATTGACCAGCGCCATTGAGGCTCCCGCCCGTGGCTACCACTGGGGCATGGCCACCTTCCACCCCACACTGCCTCGCGGTACCCGTGTGCGCACCAAGGTTCGTGGCACCCTCGAGGAGATTCTGGTCGGACCGGCTCACGAAAACGACGGCCGCCTCAACCTGTTCGGCGCCCTCAAGACGTCGATGGCCACGTGCGGCTACGAGACGCTGAAGGAATTCCAGAAGGCCGAGATCATGCTCGCGCCGTCGCTCCAGACTGAGGGCAAGCAACTGCAGCGCTCCCAGGGCGTAGGCATGGGCCATTGACGGTCCTTGTCGTTGACTTTGGGGCCCAGTACGCCCAGCTGATTGCTCGGCGCGTCCGTGAGGCGCACGTCTTCTCCGAAATCGTGCAGAGCACGATCACGGCTGAGGAAGTGCGTGCCAAGAACGCGTCGGCCATCATCCTGTCGGGTGGACCCAAGTCGGTCTACGAAGTCCCGGCCCCGTCACTGGATCCGGCTATCTACGAACTGGGGCTGCCCATTTTGGGCATTTGCTACGGCGCCCAGCTCATGGCCCAGCAGCTCGGTGGCACCGTCGCCCACACCGGTGGCGGCGAATACGGCCGTACCGAACTGACGCGCACTGGTGACTCGGTTCTGGTCGGTGACTGGCCCAGCCTGTCGTCGTGCTGGATGAGTCACGGGGACGCCATCAGCGAAGCCCCGGCCGGCTTCACCGTGACCGCCTCGACGCCTTTGGCGCCCGTGGCCATCATGGAAGACGCCGACCGCCACTTCTACGCCGTGCAGTTCCACCCCGAGGTGGCGCACTCTGAGCGCGGTCAGGAAATCATCGAACACTTCCTGCACCAGCAGGCCGGCATCGCCCCGACGTGGACGAACACCTCCATCATCGACGAGCAGGTCGCCAAGATTCGAGCCCAGGTGGGTACCGAGCGAGTGCTCTGCGCGTTGTCGGGTGGCGTGGACTCGGCCGTCGCCGCGGCCATGGTCTTCAAGGCCGTGGGCCAGCAGCTGACCTGTGTTTTCGTCGACACCGGATTGATGCGCAAGAACGAGGGTGAGCAGATTGAGGCCACCTTTACCAAGCAGTTTGGCGTCGAACTGATTCACGTCCAGGCGGCTGACCGCTTCTTCGACGCGCTCGCCGGCGTGACTGACCCCGAGCGCAAGCGCAAGATCATTGGCGAGCTCTTTATTCGCGAGTTCGAGCGCGTGGCGCGCGAGCTGGCCGAAGACGGCATCAAGTTTCTGGTGCAGGGCACGCTCTACCCAGACGTTATTGAGTCAGGGTCGGGCCACGCCGCCAACATCAAGAGTCACCACAACGTCGGTGGTCTGCCCGACGACCTGAGCTTTGCCCTTGTCGAGCCACTGCGCACCTTGTTCAAGGACGAAGTGCGCAAGGTCGGCGAAGAACTCGGACTGCCCGGCGAAATTGTCTGGCGTCAGCCGTTCCCCGGACCGGGACTCGGCGTACGCATCATCGGTGAGGTGACGCGCGAGCGCGCCGAGATTTTGCGCAATGCTGACTACGTCGTCGTGGACGAGATCAAGAAGGCCGGTTTGTACCGCGAACTCTGGCAGAGCTTCGCCGTGTTACCAGCGGTGCGTACAGTGGGCGTCATGGGCGACGGCCGAACCTACGAGTACCCAATTGTCATCCGCGCGGTGACCAGTGACGACGCGATGACCGCTGACTGGGCCCGTTTGCCTTACGAGGTCATTGAGGCCATCGCGAACCGTTTGATCCGTGAAGTTCCTGGCGTGAACCGCGTGGCCCTCGACGTCACGAGTAAGCCGCCAGGCACCATTGAGTGGGAGTGAGTCGACGTTCCTTCTCTGACGATGCGCTATGGGGCAGCGACCCGGAGAACGAAACCTCAGCCCTGAATCCTGACAGCCTGCTGGAAGGATTGACTGAGCCGCAGCGTGCGGCGGTTATTCAGCGAAACGGGCCACTCCTCGTGGTGGCCGGTGCCGGATCTGGCAAGACGCGCGTCCTGACGCGCCGCATTGCCCACCTGTTGGCCACCGGTGACGCCCGTCCCTACGAAATCATGGCGATCACCTTCACCAACAAGGCCGCCGACGAAATGCGTCATCGCGTGGTGGACCTCGTGGGTGACGACGCCAAGTCGATGTGGGTTTCGACGTTCCACTCGGCCTGTCTGCGCATGCTGCGCAGCCACGCCGACGTCCTCGGCTACGAGCGGGGATTCACGATTTACGACGCCGGCGACGCCGAGACCGCCGTCGAGCGCATCATGAAAGAGCTCGACATCGACACCAAGCGGTTGAGCCCTCGCAGCGTGCACTCGGCAATTTCGGCGGCGAAGAACGAGATGCTGTCCGCCAGTCGCTACCGCGACACGGTCGACGCCAACAACCCCAATCACCGTCGCATCGCCGAAATCTACGGCCTTTACGAGAACCGCCTCAAGCTGGCCAACGCCATGGACTTCGACGACCTGTTGCTCAACGCGGTGGCGATGCTGCGCGCCGACGCTTCGGTCCTCGAGTCCTACCAGCGCCGATTCCGCTACCTGCTGGTTGACGAGTTCCAGGACACCAACGGGGTGCAGAACGAACTGGTCATGATGCTGGCGGCCGAGCACCGCAACCTCTGCGTGGTCGGTGACTCCGACCAGTCGATCTATCGCTTCCGCGCCGCCGACGTCCGCAACATCTTGCAGTTCGAGCAGCGCTTCCCCGACGCCGACGTGGTGCTCCTGGAGCAGAACTTCCGTTCAACTCAGACCATCCTCGACGCCGCGAACGCCGTCATCGCCAAAAACGCCTCGCGGCACGCGAAGAATCTCTTCACCGACCAGGGCCACGGCGAGAAGATTCGTCTCTACCGCGCCGGCGACGAGTACGACGAAGGACGCTGGATTGCCAGCGAACTGCGTCGCGCCCGCACCGAGCGCGGCGTGCAGTGGAACGACATGGCCGTTTTCTACCGCACCAATGCGCAGAGTCGCGTGCTCGAAGAAGAGATGCTGCGAGCGGGGATTCCCTATCGCGTTATCTCGGGCATGCGCTTCTACGACCGCAAAGAAATTAAGACGGCCCTGGCCTACGCCCGCCTGATCGTTAACCCCCGCGACGAAGCCTCGGCCCGTCGAGTCATCAACGAGCCCAAGCGCGGTATCGGTGACGCCGCCCAGACGAAGCTCGGCGCCTTCGCGGCCGAGAACGGTATTTCCTTCGCCGAGGCCGTTCACCACGCCGCCGCCGCGGGATTGACCGCCAAGGCCCTGTCCGGCACCGACGCCTTCGCCTTCATGATGGACGAACTGCGGGCCATGGCGAATGACCTGAGCCCGCGCGAGATGATCGACGCCATTGTTCGCGAGACCGGCATGGGTGCAGCGCTGCGCGCCGAAAACTCCGACGAGGCCATGTCGCGGTTGGAAAACCTAGGCGAATTGGCCTCCGCCGCGGCGCAGTACGACACGTTGATGGAGTTCGTCGAGCGCATGGCCCTGGTGGCCGACTCGGATCAGCTCGACGGCGGCGCGGGTGCGGTGTCGATGATGACGATGCACGTGGCCAAGGGACTGGAGTTCCCCCTCGTCGTCATCACGGGACTGGAAGAGACGATCTTCCCGCACAAGCGGGCGCTGTCGGATGAGGCCGAACTCGAAGAAGAGCGCCGCCTCTGCTACGTCGGCTTGACGCGAGCCATGAAGTACCTGATTTTGACCCAGGCCTGGAGTCGCACGATGTGGGGACAGCGCACTGACGCCATCCCCAGTCGTTTCCTCAACGAGATTCCCGCCGAACTGCTCGACGACATCTCAAAGACGCCGCCACTGCGTCGCTCGACGTTTCGTGACGAAGAAGATGGCTTTGAGGGCCGTCGTAGTTCGTTCTCGCAGGGCGCGGCCTTCGGCTCGGGAACGGCACCACCGGTGCGCTCCACGGGAGCGGAAAACCTGAATCTCTCGGTGGGCGAGCGCGTGGTCCACGACCGCTACGGTTTCGGCACCGTGGTCAAGACCTCCGGCGCCGGAACCGGCGCACGGGCTACCGTCGACTTCGACGATCACGGCACCAAGCAGTTGATGTTGGCCATGACGCCATTGCGCCGTCCGTAGCCATATTTAGCGTCTTCTTAGTTGGCGTTGCCGCCGAGGCGCCGCAATCGCGCCGGTAACTGGCAGACTAGACACCTATGGATTCACCTCGTCACGGCACGCCACGACCGCCGACCTCGCGTCGGCCAGCCGCGCAGCCCGCACGTGCTCGCCACGCCGCTCGGCGCCCGGTGACGAAGATGACCTATTACATTCGCCGCACCATTGCCGTCGGGATCTTGGTCACCCTGATTGCCTTCGGGTACTACGGCACGACGCTCTACCAAGCGCTCCACAACCCCTCCTACGGCGTCTCGGCGATGGCGCGCATCGCCGAGTGGGGTCGCAATGAGGGCATCGGCGGTCTGGTGACCTGGGCGGAGAACATCTACAACCGTCTTCACCCGGCCAAGGTCGGCGGGGCCCCCAGCGTGAATGCGTTTGGCGGGACGACGACCGACACCAAAACCGGTCCGCTCCCCGTGCCGCCTCGTCTGATCTCACCCGCTCCCCACCAGCTCCCCGGTGAAGGCGTCTGGCACCCCGTCGGTCGGACCACCGCCAATGGCGTGCCCACAACGTACGAGGCATTTATTCGTCCCGACGCGGTGCACACCAGTTACGTCGTTGGTGTGGCCTGGATGGACACGAAGTTGCTGCAGGCGCAGCTGTACTCGGGCTCACAAATCCCCGGCAAAATGGGCCTGCCGTACCGGTACAGCGCCCCGATTTCGCCGATCGCCTCACGCGCCATCGTGGATGCCTTCAACTCCGGCTTCCGCATGCAGGACGCGCAGGGTGGCTACTACACCGATGGCAAGGTATTGATTCCGTTGCGCGTGGGTGCGGCCTCCACCGTTGTCTACAAGAACGGCGCCATCACGGTGGGGCAGTGGGGTCGCGACTTCCACTCGCTGGCCAACGTGGCCTCCGTTCGTCAGAACCTCGACCTCATTGTTGACCACGGCGCCGCCGTGCCTGGCCTGAACCTGCAGAACAACGCCAAGTGGGGCCGGGTCACCGGCAACACCTTCAACGTGTGGCGTTCGGGGTTGGGTGTCACCAAGAATGGCGCCCTCGTCTACGTCGGAGGGCCGGCGCTGTCGATTGCCGACCTTGCCAACGTCATGGTCCGTGCCGGTGTTGTCGAGGGCATGGAGACCGACATGAACACCGACTGGGTGATCTTCGCCAGCTACCAGGGAGCGCCGGGTCACGCGATAAGTGGCGCCTCGGGAACCAACATGCTCAACTCGAGCAACGTGGGGTCCAACGCGATGCTGGAGCGACCCACCGTGTTCTTCGACAACTGGTGGACCCGCGACTTCTACGTGATGAGTTTGCGGCCGAAGGAACTCAGCGCCGCCACCGCGACGACGCGCTAAGCGCGGTCCATGACGGCGCGCCAGACCTTCCGAGGAAGGTGGCGCAGGATCAGGTAGACCCAGCGCAAGACTGGTGGGCTCCAGATAATGCGGTCACCAGAGGCCAGTCCCGCCATTACGTAGTCGGCGACCTCGTTAGGACCGGTCGTGAAGGGCACTTCCTTCAGGCCCGCCGTCATACGGGTGCGGACGGCGCCCGGACGCAGGATCTGCAGCGAGACCCCGGTGCCGTCGAGCGAGTCGGCCAACGCGTCACAGAGACGGTCGAGACCGGCCTTGGCGCTGCCATAGAGGTAAGCGCTGCGGCGCACGCGCACGGCGCCCACCGAGGAGATGACGAGGATGCGACCGCTGCCCTGAGCGAGCAGTCGGTTGCGCACTTCCGTCAACGCGACGGCCGGCCAGGTGAAGTTCACGGTGAGCATCTGCGCCACCGCGGCGGGGTCGACTTCGTCGGTGATTTGATTACCCAGGTGGCCCACCGCAATGATGACGAGGTCAACGCTTCCGCCCGCGGCCTCGAAGGCCTGGATGACGCTGGTGGCGGCGCTGGAGGGCTGCTCGGCATCAATCGTCACGAGAGGAACATCAGTTGCCCCGTAGTCGCGAGCTTCCGCGGCGGCCACCTCGAGAAGCTCAGGGTTGCGACCGGCGAGCACCACGGTGTGGGCGCGAGCAGCGGCCAACTTCCTGGTGATGGCGCGAGCGATCTCCGAGGAACCGCCCAGGACGATGACCCGCTGGGGCTGACCGAATGCGTTCTCCATGATTATTTGTCTCCTAACAAGAGTCGGCGAGCGAGGTCGCTGGTGAGGTGGTTGTTGGGGTCGTAGGTGTTCTTGACCGCGAGGAACTCGTCGAGGCGAGGGTACATGACGCGCAGCGACTCGGGACGCAGACGGGCGTCCTTCGCGAGGTAGACGCGGCCGCCGGCCGCCAAGACCATCTCGTCGAGGTCGTCGAGGACCTGGGGGAGGGCGGCGGGCCCCACGGGCAGGTCGAGGGCCAGCGTCCAGCCGGCCATCGGGAACGAAAGAGGACTGGCGTTGCCGTGGCCGAAGCGCTTAAGGACGGCGAGGAAGCTGGGCACGCCTGATGACGACAACCGGGCGATCGCCCGCTCAACAACGTCGGCGTGCTGGTCGCTGACCGCGAACTGGTACTGCACGAAGCCGCGACGACCGTAGAGACGGTTCCAGTCGGCCAGGCCGTCGAGGGGGTGGAAGAACGTGCCGAGCGACTGGGCCTCACCGACTCGGTGCCGTGGTGCCTTGCGGAACCAGAGTTCATTGAAGACTCGAATGCTCAGGGGGTTCAGCAGGCCCGAGGGGGCGTCGACGGGAATGCGCAACTTGGCGCCGGCGGGGGCTCGGAGCGTCGCTTCAGGCATCTGCTCGCGCGTTACGTGATCGCCGCGCGTCAAGATGGCCCGGCCCATGGCCGCGCCCTTGGTCATGCAGTCCACCCAGGCGACGGAGTAGCGGTAGTCGTCGTCGCCCTCGACCATGGCGGCCATGACGTCGGCGAGATTGGCGTAGCGGGTGGTGTCGACGAAGACGCGGTCGGTTTCAATCGCCAGGAGTCGAATCGTGACCGAGGTCACCACACCGGTCAGGCCCATGCCGCCGATGGTGGCCCAGAATAGATCGGGGTGCTGCGTCGGTGAGGCGTCGTAGACACCGGTGGGGGTGCAGATGCGCATCGAGAGAACGTGGTCGCCAATGGAACCGTCGCGGTGGTGATTCTTGCCGTGGACGTCGGCCGCGACCGCGCCACCCATCGACACCTGTCGGGTGCCGGGGGTTACGGGAACGAACCATCCCTGGGGGATTGTGAGCGTCAGCAGTTCGTCAATCGACACACCGGCGCCAACCGTGACGACACCGTCGTCGGTGATGGTGCTTATGCCGCCAAGTGCGTGGTTGTTGAGTACGACGCCACCACTGATTTGCGCGGGGTCACCGTAGCTGCGGCCGAGGCCGCGCGCGATGACCGGCCCGTGGGCGAGTTGCTCGAGGACGGCCGCCTCGGTCTCCGGCGCCAGCACCGTTGCCCAGGAGGGCGCGGTACGTCCCCAGCCACTCAAACGCTGTCGATTCATGCGTAGACCCCCACGGCCAGCAGTGCGGCCCAGATAACAACGAGAATTTGTACCTGACGATTGCGAAGCAGAAGGTCCTCAGGGGCTTCACCCTCGGGCGATTCGGCGCCGCGCATGATGGACAGCACCGCGACAACCACCGGGATGATCGACAACTGAATGGGTACGACGTGGTGGCGCACCGACGACAGTCCCGTGGCCGATCGGTCGAAGGCCCAGAGCGAGTACGCGGTCACGACCACCGTGGCGGTCATGGTGAGGGCGGAGTGAAGGAACTCGGCGGTGTATTCCTTCAACACCGCGCGGTTGGCTTCACCCACGTTGCGCTTCTCGGCCGCCCGCTTGCCTACAACGAGGAAGAGGGCACCGAAGAAGATCACCACGAGGAACCATTCGGACACCGCAATGTGTGACGCCGCGGCCCCGGCGAGCGCGCGAAGGAAGAAGCCACTGGCGACGAACACGAGCTCAATGACGGGCAGGCGTTTCACGCCGGCGATGTAGGCGAGCGATTCGCCGATGTAGAGGGCCAGGATCAAGAAGTACCAGCCGGGGAGCGACGCGATTAGCGGCAGTCCTAGGCCAATAGCTCCCGAAACAATGCCCACGATCATGGCCGTGGCGGGGGAGAGCTGGCCCGCGGCGATGGCCCGGTACCGCTTGGTGGGGTGACTGCGGTCGTCGTGCACGTCGCGCAGGTCGTTGAGGACGTAGACGCAACTGGCGACGAGTGAAAACGAGAAGAAGGCAATGAGCGTGTGGCTCATGTCGGCGCCACGAAAGACCTTGCCGGCGGCGGCGGGGGCGATGACGACCAGGCCATTTTTGACCCACTGGCGCACCCGTAAGGCTGAGATGATCGCGCGGATCAAGCCTCGGGGCGGGGCGGCATTCGTCACAACCCTCAAGGTTACTCTTGGGGTCGGCCGTCCGTCTGGGGCCCGTGCCGGCACCCGTACAATGCCATTGGCGAGTGTGCAGTCGCCGTATGCCCTTTGGAGATAATAAAAAACGTAAAAGATGCCTGTCGACAAGGCGTTTTTCTCGAGTGGGCTTCGTTGGCTGCAATAAGTTCAGAGGTGGTGTTTCGCGGTGGTAACCCGAACACCTTCCGGAAAGAAAGCAGACGTTCATGGACCTTTTTGAGTATCAGGGTAAGCAGTACTTCCAGCGTTTCGACATTCCGACGCCCAACGGCGCCGTCGCCGACACCGTCGAGGAGGCCCTCGCGGCCGCCGAGCAGATCGGGTACCCCGTCGTGCTGAAGGCGCAGGTCAAGGTCGGTGGACGTGGCAAGGCCGGTGGCGTGAAGGTTGCCGCCAACGCTGACGAAGTGCGCACCCACGCTGGCACCATTTTGGGCCTCGACATCAAGGGCCACATCGTTCGCCGCCTCTGGGTCGAAGAAGCCAGCTCGATCGCCAAGGAGTACTACGCCTCCTTCACGCTGGACCGTCCCAACAAGACGCACCTGGGCATGCTGAGCGCCCAGGGTGGCGTTGAGATTGAAGTGGTCGCCGAAGAGAACCCTGACGCCATTGCCTTCATCTCGATTGACCCCGTTCGCGGACTCGACCTCGAGACTGCTCGTCGCTGGGTGGCTGAAGCGAATCTCGACGAAGCGGCCCGCGAACAGGCCGCCGAACTGCTCGTCAAGCTCTACACCTGCTACGTCGAAGGTGACTGCGACCTCGCCGAAATCAACCCCCTCATCCTGACGCCGGACAATGTCGTCAAGGCACTCGACGCCAAGGTGACGCTGGACGAGAACGCCGCCTTCCGTCACCCCGAGTGGGACGAGTTCCGTTTGACGGACACCGAAGACCCCCGCGAGATCATGGCCCGCGAAAAGGGCCTGAACTACATCGGCCTCGACGGCTCGGTCGGCATCATTGCCAATGGCGCCGGTCTGGCGATGTCGACGCTCGACGTCGTGAACCAGGTCGGCGGATCGGCCGCGAACTTCCTCGACATCGGCGGCGGTGCCAATGCCGACGTGATGGCCGCCGCGCTCGAAGTCATCAACGCTGACCCCAAAGTCAAGGCGATTTTCGTCAACATCTTTGGTGGCATTACCCGCGTTGACGAAGTGGCCAAGGGTGTGCTCGAAGCACTTCGCCGCGTCACCATCACCTCGCCCATCGTGCTGCGCCTCGATGGCACCAACGCCGTTGAGGGCCGCGCCATCCTGGCCGAGCACTTGAACGACAAGCTGATTACCGAACCCACCATGTTGGACGCCGCACGCCGTGCCGTTTCCCTCGCGAACGCCTAAGGAGCATCATGAGTATTTTTGTTGACGAAAACACCAAGGTCATCGTCCAGGGACTGACCGGCGGCCAGGGCAAGTTCCACGGCCTGCGCAACCGCGACTACGGCACCAAGATCGTCGGCGGCGTGACCCCTGGCAAGGGTGGTACCGACGTTGACGGCATTCCCGTTTTCAACTCGGTCAAGGAAGCAGTGGCCGCGACCGGCGCGACCGCATCGTTCGTCGTCGTACCTCCGAAGTTCGCGTCGGCCGCCATTCTCGAAGCCGCTGAGGGTGGTATCACCTTCATCGTGTGCATCACCGAAGGCATCCCCGCCCACGACGAGGCCGTGACCTACAACCGTCTCGTCGAGGACTACCCCGGCGTGCGACTGCTCGGCCCGAACTGCCCCGGCATCATCAGCCCCGGTAAGTGCAACATCGGCATTACCTCGGGCGACATCGCCCTGCCCGGTGGCCCCGTCGGCATCGTCTCGCGCTCGGGAACCCTTACCTACCAGGCGCTGCACGAATTGAGCCAGCAGGGCATCGGCCAGACCACCTGCGTGGGCATCGGTGGCGACCCCGTTCCCGGCACCAACTTCATCGACTGCCTCGCGGCCTTCGAAGCCGACCCCGAGACCAAGGCTGTCATGATGATCGGTGAAATTGGTGGCTCGGAAGAAGAGCGTGCCGCCGAGTGGATCAAGGCCAACATGACCAAGCCGGTCGTCTCTTACATCGCCGGCGTCACCGCGCCCCCCGGCCGCAAGATGGGCCACGCCGGCGCCATCATTTCGGGCTCGAAGGGCACGGCGCAGGCCAAGATGGAAGCACTGGCCGAGGCCGGTGTGCACGTCTGCCTGAACCCCACCGAAGCGGGTCAGAAGATGGTCGAAATCGTTCGATCGCTGGGGCTCTAACTGTTGGCACGATGCGCTGTCTTGGTATCGGGCTCGGGAACAATTCTCGAAGCGTTACTTGAGGCGGGCATCGACGTGGCCCTGGTGGTGTCCGACCGTCCGTGTCGGGGACTCGACGTGGCCGCCCAGGCCGGTGTGCCCGGTCATCTGCGGGACCGCAAGGAGTTCGGTGGCTTCACGCCATCCTTCGATCGAGCGGCCTACAGCGCGGCCCTGGCCGCTGACCTACAGGCTCACGACATCGACCTGATTGCGATGGCCGGATTCGGCACCGTGCTTACCAGCGACCTGCACGACGCGTTTCCTGGTCGCGTGCTCAATACCCACCCCAGCTTGCTGCCCGACTTCAAGGGCTGGCACGCCGTGGCCCAGGCCCTCGAGAGTGGTGTTGCCGAGACCGGGTGCACGGTGCACGTTGCGACCGAAGCACTCGACGACGGACCGATCCTGGCACAGCGCCGGGTGGCTATTACCCCCGACGATGACGAGTCCTCGCTTCACGAGCGCATCAAAATCGTGGAGCGTGCGCTCTACCCCGAGGTCCTTACTAAGGTTTTACAAGCCCTCGACCGCGGTGACGAACCCGCCACCGTTCGTCTCAACCCCTAAGGAGAACTGATGCGAGCACTCGTCAGCGTGTACGACAAGACCGGCGTCGAGGAGTTAGCCCGAGGCCTGCGCGCACTCAACGTGGAGCTCATCGCCTCCGGCGGCACCGCGAAGGCGCTGACCGACGCGGGTATCGAGCACCTGGATGTCTCCGATGTGACCGGCTTTCCCGAGATGCTCGACGGACGCGTGAAGACGCTCCACCCCAAGATCCACGGCGGCATTCTGGCGGATCGCTCGAAGGAGGCCCACCTGGCCGCCCTCGCCGAACACGGCATCGGCGCCATTGACCTGGTGGTGTGCAACCTGTATCCCTTCCGTTCAAACCCCTCGATTGAATTGATTGATGTCGGCGGACCGACCATGGTGCGCGCCGCCGCGAAGAATCACCACAGCGTCGGTGTGTTGACCAACCCCTCGCAATACGACGGGGTGCTCGCCGAGTTGCGTGAGAACGGGTCGCTCAGTGACCAAACTCGTCACGAGCTTGCTCGCGCCGCCTTCGCGCACACCGCGGCCTACGACGCTGAGATTGTTGCCTGGCTCGACCGTGGTGGCGCACTGGGTCAGACACCATCGGCGCTCGACGAGGTCTTGCCCGAGACGCTGCACCTCACGCTCGAGCGCGCCGACGTCGTGCGCTACGGCGAGAACCCCCACCAGGTGGGCGCCCGTTACCGCGTCGCGGGAACGAGCCCGTGGTGGGACCACGTCGAAAAGCACGCCGGCACCGCGCTGTCGTATCTCAACCTGTTCGACGCGGACGCCGCGTGGCGTCTCGTGCACGAACTGGCCGCTGACGTTCCGAACCGCCACGCCGTGGCCATCATCAAGCACGCCAACGCTTCCGGCGCCGCACTGGGCACTTCGCTCATCGACGCCTTCGCCAAGGCGCTCGACGCCGACCCCCAGAGCGCCTTCGGTGGCATTGTTGCCATCGGTGGTGTCCTTGACGCCCCCTTGGCCGAAGCGATTGCCGCCGGTCCGCAGGCTGACGTCATCATCGCGGCCTCGCTCACGCCTGACGCCATCGAAATCTTGAAGGCCCGTCGCAAGGCGACCCGTTTGCTCTCGGCACCTGCTCCCGAACCGTTGGGACGCTCGGTGCGCACTTTCGGCGACACCGCACTGGTCCAGAATGCCGACGAACTCCTGGTGCCCGTGTCCGAGTGGCGCTGCGTCACGAAGGCCCAGCCCACCGCACAACAGCTCGAAGACCTGCAGGTCGCGTGGCGGGTCTGTGCCCGCACCACCTCGAACGCCATCGTCCTCGCTCGTGACGGCGTCGCGGTGGGTATCGGCGCGGGCCAGCAGTCGCGCGTCGTCGCCGCCGGCATTGCCGCCACGAAGGCGGGGGACAAGGCCGTGGGATCGGCGGCCGCGTCGGACGCCTTCTTCCCGTTCGCCGATGGTCTCGAGTCACTCACGTCGGTGGGCGTTACCGCAGTGGTGCAGCCCGGCGGTTCGGTACGAGATGAAGAAGTCATTGCCGCAGCAGACGCTGCCGGCATCGTCATGATGCTCACTGGTGAGCGTCACTTTAGGCACTAGGAGCAACTATGGCGGTACTACTGGACGGCAACGCAGTCGCGGGTCGCATCAAGATGGAGCTGGCCGATCGCGCCATGCGCCTGGCCGCTGAAGGTCGCCCCGTCGGACTCGGCACGGTGCTCGTCGGTGACGACGGCCCGAGCGCGAAGTACGTCGCGATGAAGCACGCCGACTGTGATGAAGTCGGCATTCGCTCCTTCCACTACTCGCTGCCCGCCACGGCCACGCAGGCCGAAGTTGAAGCGGTCGTTGACGAACTCAACGCCAACCCCGATGTCCACTCAATCCTCGTGCAGCTGCCGCTGCCGAAGGGACTGAACGAAGAGGCCGTGCTGCTGCGCATTGACCCCGCGAAGGACGTTGACGGCCTGCACCCGACCAACCTTGGTCGCTTGGTGATGAGCGCCCCGGGTCCGTTGCCCTGTACCCCCGCGGGCATCGTTGAACTGCTGGCCGCCTACCAAGTCCCGGTCGAGGGTAAGCACGTCGTGGTCATCGGCCGCGGCCTCACCATCGGGCGCCCGCTCGCGTTGTTGATGGCCATGAAGCGACCTGGCTGCAACGCCGCCGTCACGGTAGTCCACACGGGTGTCGACGACCTCGCCGCCCTGGTGCGCGAAGCCGACGTCATCGTGGCCGCCGCTGGCGTGGCCGGTCTCGTGACCAAGGACATGGTTAAGCCCGGCGCGGCCGTGGTCGGTGCGGGTGTCTCGTGGGAAAAAAATTCTTTGCGCTCCGACGTCGCCGACGATGTGGCCGAGGTGGCAGGATGGATAACGCCTCGCATCGGTGGGGTGGGTCCAATGACCCGAGCCATGTTGCTCCGAAACGCCGTCCTGGCCGCAGAGAAAGTCCACTGACCAATGACTGACGCCCTCAACCGTGAATACGACGAACGCCCGTGGGGCAACTACACCGTTCTCGACGACATCTGCGATGACCACAAGGTCAAGCGCATCGTCGTTAAGCCCGGCAAGCGTCTGAGCTACCAGACCCACAAGTGCCGCGCCGAGCACTGGTTCATCGTGTCGGGTGTGGCCACCGTCACCCTCGATGGCGAGACCTTTGAGTGCCACCCCGGTCAGTCGGTCGACATCGCCATCGGTGCGGCGCACCGCTGCGAGAATCGTGGCACCGAGGACGTCGTCTTCATTGAAGTCCAGACGGGTACCTACTTCGGCGAGGACGACATTGTGCGCCTCGATGACGACTTTGGGCGCAGCTAAGCCGCAGTGCTGATTCACGAACTTCTCGCCGCGTCGACGACCCGTTCGTTCGAATACTTTCCGCCGAAGACGGACGAGGAAGCGACGTCACTCGCCGGCACCATTGGCGACCTTGCCACTCTCCAGCCCTCGTTTGTTTCGGTCACCTACCACCGCTCGAGTCCCGACGCCAAGCGCCGGACCTTTGACCTGGTGCGCACAATCCAGGAACAGGGAACGACGGCCATGGCCCACGTCATCTGCGTCGGGCACCGCCGCAGTGAGATGGAAGAGCTCCTCAAGGGCTACCTCGACGCGGGCATTACCAACGTGATGGCGCTCGGTGGCGACGCCCCCAAGGACGGCAGCCTCGACTCGGACTTCGCCCACGCCCACGATCTGGTGACCCTTGCTCGTGAGATTGGCACCTTCTCCATCGGCGTCGGCGCCCACCCCGCGGGGCACCCCGCCTCACCTGACTTGGTGAGCGACCGCAAGTACCTGGCGCAGAAGCTACGCGACGCCGACTTTGCCGTGACCCAGTTCTTCTTCGAGGCCATTGAATGGCGGCGCCTGGTCGATGAGCTCGGTGCGCTGGACGTCACGAAGCCCGTTCTCCCCGGCATCATGCCGGTGACGACGCTCTCGGGTGTCACTCGCATGGCCCAGATGGGTGCCGCCGTGCCGGCGCCGCTGGTGGCCCGCTTGGAAGAGGCCGATCGGCGGGGCGGGCCAGCGGAAGTACGGGCCGAGGGCATCCGTGCCGCAACCGAACTTTGCCAAGCATTATTGGACGATGGCGCGCCCGGCCTGCACTTTTACACCCTCAATCGCTCAACGGCGACCCGTGAAATGCACGCCACGTTGTTCGATGATGATGGGTATCGCCGCTAGCCCCTGACGACCCCCGATTCCGGCGTTTCGCCCGTCGTAAGATGAGGGAATGGCTGACAAAATCACAATGAGCGCCGATGGCGTGCTGCACGTTTCCGACAACCCCATCATTCCTTTCATCGAGGGTGACGGCACGGGTGTGGACATTTGGCCCGCCGCCAAGTTGGTCCTCGACGCCGCCGCCAAGAAGTACGGCAAGACCATCGAGTGGAAGGAAGTGCTCGCCGGCGAGAAGGCCTTCAACGAGACCGGCAACTGGCTGCCCGACGAGACCATCGCCGACTTCCGCGAGTACCTCATCGGCATCAAGGGCCCACTGACCACCCCCGTTGGTGGTGGCTTCCGTTCACTCAACGTGGCCCTGCGTCAGATCCTCGACCTCTACGTCTGCCTGCGTCCCGTGCGCTGGTTCCAGGGTGTGCCCTCGCCCGTTAAGCGTCCCCAGGACGTCGACATGGTCATCTTCCGTGAGAACACCGAAGACGTGTACTCGGGTATGGAAGTGGAAGCCGGCACGGAAGCGGCCGAGAAGCTGCGTTCCTACCTGCACGACAACTTCGGCTGGGACATCCGTGAGAACAGCGGCATCGGCATCAAACCCATTTCCAAGTTCGGCTCCGAGCGCCTGATCCGTGCCTCGATTGACTACGCCCTCAAGCACGAGCGCGAGTCGGTCACGATTGTCCACAAGGGCAACATCATGAAGTACACCGAAGGGGCCTTCATGAAGTACGGCTACCAGCTGGTCAAGGACGAGTACGCCGACGTGGCCGTCGGCTGGGACGACTGTGGTGGCAAGCCCGAGGGCAAGCTGCTGGTCAAGGACTCCATCGCGGACATCACCCTGCAGCAGGTACTGACCCGTCCGGCCGAGTTCGACGTCATCGCCACCATGAACCTCAACGGTGACTACCTCTCCGACGCCCTCGCCGCGCAGGTCGGTGGCATTGGCATCGCCCCAGGCGCCAACATCAACTACCTGACCGGCCACGGTATCTTCGAGGCCACCCACGGCACAGCGCCCAAGTACGCCGGCCAGGACAAGGTCAACCCCGGTTCGGTGCTGCTCTCGGGTGTGTTGATGTTCGAGCACCTCGGCTGGACCGACGCCGCCAACGACATCGTCCGCGCCCTCGAGGCCACGATTGCCGACAAGATCGTCACCTACGACTTCGCGCGTCTGATGGAAGGCGCCACCGAAGTGAAGTGCTCCGAGTTCGCATCCGCGATCGTCGACCGTCTCTAACCAAGGAGTTTGCAATGACTAAGCCCGTTCACGTCACCGTCACCGGCGCCGCCGGCCAGATCGGTTACCAGTTGCTGTTCCGCATTGCGTCGGGACAGTTGCTCGGCGCCGACACGCCTGTCGTGCTGCGTCTGCTCGAAATTGAGCCCGCCATGAAGGCCCTCGAGGGTGTCGTTATGGAGCTCGACGACTGCGCCTTCCCGCTGCTCGCCGGCATTGAATACACCAGCGACCTGAAGCACGCCTTCACGGACACCAACTGGGCCCTGCTCGTGGGCTCAGTCCCGCGTAAGGCCGGCATGGAGCGCGGTGACCTGCTCAACATCAACGGTGGCATCTTCAAGCCGCAGGGTCGGGCCATTGCGGAGAACGCCGCCAGCGACGTTCGCACCTTGGTGGTCGGCAACCCCTGCAACACCAACTGCCTGATTGCTCGTTCCAACGCGACCGAAGTACCGGCCGACCGCTGGTTCGCTATGACCCGCCTCGACCAGAACCGCGCCGAAACGCAGCTGGCCAAGAAGGCCGGTGCACCGGTGGCCGACGTGAAGAACCTCGTGATTTGGGGCAACCACTCCGCCACCCAGTACCCTGACTTCGTCAACGCCACCATCGGTGGTCGTAAGGCGACGGACGTGATTGGCGACACCGAGTGGCTCCAGGGTGACTTCATCACCACCGTCCAGAAGCGTGGCGCCGCCATCATCGAGGCCCGCGGTCTCTCCTCAGCAGCCTCCGCCGCTAACGCGGCGATTGACACGGTGGTCTCCCTGACCACACCCACCGCTACCGACGACTGCGTCTCGGTGGCTGTCACCAGCAACGGTGAGTACGGCGTGCCGGAGGGTCTGACCTTTGGTCTGCCCATCCAGGCCGACGGCCAGGGCAACTACTCGGTCAAGGAAGGCTTCGAGATCGACGAGTTCTCGGCCGCCCGCATCAAGGTGACGACCGACGAGTTGCTGTCGGAGCGCGACGAAGTTCGTGCCCTCGGCTTGATCTAGTCCCACCAGACGGCATTGGGGCGCCCTCTTCGGAGGGCGCCTTTTTGCTTTTGTGACTAGTTGCTGGTGGACCCAACCCGGGTCGGCAGGCGGAGTTGGCCCCAGCCGATGAGCGCGGCCACGATCACGATGGCGCCGCCCACGGGCTGAAACCACTGCACGGATTCGTGAAGCCAGAAGACGCCTTCGACCACAGCCACCAGCGCACACACGTACTCAACGGTGCTGGCAATGGAGCTACCCCAGGCCGCCACCGTCTCGAAGTTCCACTTGAAGGCGAACCCGCCGGCAAAGATGCCGAGCGCGGCGACCGACCACCACGCCTCACCGGGGACGTGATGCGGGAGCCCCGCCACCAGGACGAAGGGGATGAGGGTGACAACGGCCATGAGTTGCTGGCCGCTGGCCAGGGAGAGGGGGTCGAGGTGGAGTGGCGAGAGGTAGCGCTTGATGTAGGGGAAGGCCAGGCCGTAGGAGAAGATCGTGACGATGAGCAGGAGCACCGCCCACCAGCAGTTGTGGCCAAAGCCCTGCCAGACGCCGGTAATGACCAGCAGGCCGAGGAACCCGACGACCAGCCCCACGAGTTGGTGAGGGTGGACCTTCTCTTCGCGGAAGACCGTCACGAGAAAGAGCAAAGTGGCGAGCGGAATCATTCCCGCGAGGATGCCGGTGAGGGCCGAGGACACCCGCGTTTCCGCAATGCACACGAAGAGCCCGGGGATCACGCTGGCCAGCAGGCTCACCACCCAGAGGTGGCCCCACGTTGTGGCGCCACGGGGGAGTGGCGTGCGCCGCTGGGCCGCGAGCACGAGAAGGACGAGCGCGCCTAAGAGGGACCGTCCAAAGACCACGTCAGCGGGGTGCATGGTCCCCACGGCGACCGCCACGAGCGCGAACGTGGAGCCCCAGGCAATGCACGTCCCGAGGTAGGCAAAGAGGGTCCGTTGGACGTGAGTAGCCATCGTTCCATCGTAGATGTCGCTGTCCCCGGGGGTCGGGGTCGTCGCGCGGGCGACTGGTGACTAGTTGTCGTAGAAGGTGACGGGGATGACGAGCGACGCCGCGGGATAGATGCCCTGGGCGGCCTTCGTCACTTTGACGGTGCAGACCCCATTGCTGTCCGAAAAGATCACGTTGCCGTGGAGGACACAGGATCCGCCAGTGGTGTCACCAGCGAGGACGTACTTGACCGCACCCGAGCCACTACCGGCCGTGACCGACACCGTGAAGCTTGTGCCCGCGAGCACCTGGGGGTTGGTGCCCACCAGTGACTGGAAGGTCGAAAGCCACATCGGATACAGCGTGATGTTGGCCGACATGAGCAGGGAGGAGCCCACGGGATAGCTTGCGCCAGTCCCCTTTGATGAGGTGTTCCAGCCCGCGAAGGTAAAGCCGGGCTTGCTCAGCGTGCCACCACCAGCGACGGTGGCGTAGGTCCCGGCTCGGTAGGGGTTGTTGCCGTCAACGGGGACCGCACCCGTCACGCCGCCGGCGCTGTACGTGAGCTTGTAGAGCGCAGTCCATACGGGGTACAGCGTGGTTGGACCGGTAATGGTGATCGAGGCACCCGGCGCGTAGACGGGGCCGCTGCCGTTGGCCGACGTGCTCCACCCGGCAAACACGTAGTTGGCCCGTGTCAGCGTTCCCGCACCGGGCGCGACAATGCTAGATCCGACGGGGACTGGGTTCACGGGTGAGGCCGGTGCCTTGCCCTTGGCGCCGGCACCGTTGCTGTAAGTGATCTTGCACAGCGCGAGCCAGACAGGATACAGGGTGGTGTTGCCGGAAATAATCAAGGAGGCGCCCGGCTTGTAGGTGGTGCCTGAGCCGTCAGCGGCCGTATTCCATCCACCGAAGGCGTAATTGGCCTTCGCCAAGGTGCCGGCCCCGAGGACCGTCACTGTGGAGCCGCTGTTGTACTTCGGTGCAGTGGCCACCGGTGCCTTGCCAGTTGTGCCAACACCAGCGTTGTAGGTCAAGACGTAGGTGGGTGGAACGAAGGCGGGGGCGGAGCTGGTCGGCGTGCTGGTGCCGACGGCGTTCGAGGCCGTGACGGTGAAGGTGTACTGCGTACCGGCGCTGAGGCCCTTGATGGTGCACGAGAGCGTCGTCGAGGTGCAGGTCTCGTCTCCGGGGAGCGCCGTCGCGGTGTAGTCGGTGATGGCGCTGTCACCGTCGGAGACGGGAGCGGTCCAGGTGACGTTAGCGCTGACGCTGCTGTCTGGGTTCTGGGTCAACGTGTCATCCACGCCGCCTACGGGCGTGGGAATGAGGGCGCAGGAAGAGGCGCTCGACGCCGACCACGTCAGCTGCACCGTCACCGGCAGTCCCGCGACCGCTGGGCCGTTCAGATTAATGAGCGCTTGAGGCAGAGCGGAGGCAGTTGAGAGGTTGTACGCGCTGAGCGACACCGAGCCCGTGCCATCGAACGTCAGCGTCGGAATACCAGCGAGCGGGGCGCCGGCTGCGTCCTGGAACTGGACCGTACCGGAGGTGTAGGCGCTGGGGGCGGGACTCAATATCTGCATTGACTGGTAGGTCGTGGGGGCGCACGCCGCGCTGGGCGCCACAAACTGAGAAATCAAGACTCGGTCACCCGTGGCGCCACAGCCGCCCGTGGTGAAGGCGTCGAAGTTCTGGATCTGGCCGGAGCCGTCGTCGGAATTAACCCAAAGGCAGCCCAAGCGATTGGGGTCCAGGTTGATCGAATACGCGAGGTTGTAGTTGGCAAGCGCGAGGGGGTAGTGAGGGCATTCGGCGTTGGTGGCAAAGTCGAAGCAGTCCACGCCGTATCCGGCACCGACGTACGAGGGGGCATAGATACGAGTGCCGAGGACAACGGGGGGACCGGCCCAGCCCTCACCGCTGGCCAGAGTGAAGCCGGCGGGGGCGGTCATTGCCGCCCCGCTCAGCGTGACGCACTGGAAGCCCGTGCGGGTGCAGTAGCCGTCAGGGGTGCCGGCGCTGTTGAGCATGGGCAAGCCGCCGCCACCTGAACTCGGGGCGTCGCCAACCGTGGCTGGCCACGTACCGCTGCAGGTTGCTGCGGCCACGGTGTCGAAACAGGTGAGGTAATTGCCGGCGGTGGTGGAGAAGGGAACGATGATGTCGGTGCCCACGACCGTGATGCTCGGCGATGGGTAGGAGTTGACGTTAACGGTTCCGGTGCCCAGCGCCAGTGGGTATGGCGTGGCCGCGCACGACGTGAACGTCGTCAAGCTGAAGCACATCAACTTGTTTTCCGTTCCCTTGTTGGCGCCCGGCGTTGACGAGAGACTCGAGGTGAAGTTCACAGCGTAGAAATTGGAACCGACTACGACCGCGTTCGAAATATTCGAGATGGCATTCTGAAGAGGTGCGTCACCCGCGGCTGAGAGCGGCGTGAATCCGCAGAAGGGATTGGCGGTGTTGGCGTTCGTGTCGACACAGACCACGCCGGCGGTCAGGGTGCTCGTCTGCGTTGCGTAGACGTAGAGACGACCGGTGGCCTGGTTGACCCACAGCGAGGGCTGCGCCTGCACCGCAAAGTTGCCACCGGCGCTATCGGTCACCGTGACGGGCCACGTCAACGCACCGTTGGCGGGGCAGGCGGTTGCGTCAATTTGCATGTGGCACGCAACCTGCAGGGTCGGCGCGTGGTGGAAGACGTTGAATACCTTGCTGGGCATGAAACCGAGGCCCCAGCCGTCGCCACCGCCGGATCCGACGTAGGTGCTGTTAGGAGGGGGCGACACCGTGACGATGGCGGTGTAGGTCGACGTCGAGCTGGCACTGGCGGCCACGGGCGCGAATGGCAGGGCGGCGACAACCAGGCTGAGGGTTGCGAGCAGGGAGAGGAGGGATCGTTTCACCCTTGCAGTTTCGTCGCAATTGGCCGCACTTGGGAGGGGCGAAAGATAAGAATTTCGAAGGTGCAGGTCGCGATAACTTTTTCCACCCCAATCGCGGACGAAATAATTTCTCCTACGTGGGGTGAGAAAAAAATCTCTCTATTG
>Ga0208874_1000047_pt1 | contig 43188 bp, 54 predicted proteins | sample CryBogCBH10Oct08_FD_184604 | JGI IMG/M metagenome (GOLD analysis project Ga0208874, IMG submission 184604) | Freshwater microbial communities from Crystal Bog, Wisconsin, USA - CBH10Oct08 (SPAdes) (version 2) | ecosystem: Environmental > Aquatic > Freshwater > Lake | place: Crystal Bog... | reverse complement strand
TACTGACTCTCAACTACTGGAGTAGAAAATGGAACTCCGCAACTCTTGCGAGTACTGCCGTTGGTACGTGTCCGTGCCATGTAATGCCTCCTAATGCTCTCCCTGAGGGGGCTCCCCCCTCGGGTTCTCAGGGCTCCTTGCCCTGATACTCCCACTCTACTGGCTCCAGCCGAGTGAGACCGTACACAGCGCGTGCCCGCGCGGTGCTACCGCACGTGAATTTTATACCCTAATATAGGAACATACGTTCAAACACTTGACAAGGCATAGGGGGTACCCTAGAATTTTTTTATGGCCACATGCGTACGAATTTTTGACCGGGCGGAATTCCCATTTACCCAATGGTCACCTGCTAAGAACCTTGATGAAGTCAAGGCAATTTTTAACACGACCAACCTACCAGGTAAGCGCGAAGTTATGGCGTTTATTGCCGGGGGTTCGGTACTTGAAATTAACGTATGGGGCGAATCGGGACGATACAAATCCCTTTTTGCAGATTTTGACGATTACATCGTTAACGAAGATGGACTACCGCGCATATACAAGCGCGAAGACTTTAATGCTAAATTTGTAACACGCCTAGGTAAAAATTTTTTGGAGGGGGTGGGGATGGAAGTCAACAACCTTAATAAGGCTATGGACGCCAAATCAGACGCCATAGAAGCCAGTTTAAACAAGAAGAAGGGTTGCGACGGTAACTGCAAGTGTAAGAAGAAAAACACACCGCCAGAAACCACAACCTTCCACATTAACGAATCGTTTGACGAAGATGCTTTCCTAGCCTTTATTGGACCTAACGCTATATGGACCATCCAGTATCGTTTCAATAACGGTAACCGCTTCTTTGACAGTATTAACGTCTATAACCACAATATGGACGGGGCAGTAATCAAGCCTGGCGATACCATCATTAAGTTGGGGAAGAAATACTTCCACGCCCCTAACACGCACTAGTCATGTTGTACGTAGTCGGGATGTTGCTGTTCGCATTTGGGCTTCTAGCCATGTATTTGGACCGCTAGGTAGACGTTTTTTAAATCCGGGGGGACTACCCTAGTCCAACACGCACCCAACGCCGTACACCTTGCCACCGTCATTGCCATATACATATATACCGTACATACGATTAATAGATGTGTCGGTATAAGCACACCATTCATTTAGCAACGCTAAATACCCCAATATGCCAATTTTGAAAAAAATTTTTGATGTGGCCCTCTATTGTGTTGAACAAAAGTTCAGTGTAGGGGTTTGGTTTGTGTTTGTTTAGGAATTGTATTTAGTATTGTTTAATACAAAAGTGGGGGGTGCCTATATACAATTGTATATTACCCCCGATTCGCGGGTTAACGAATCGTTTTGCGGATTGCTTCGAAGACGTGCTGTTGGCGCCGTGCGTCAAGTACAGTTAGGTTCAACTTCTTGTAGTTCAGGTACAGTTGTTCTTCAAGTTCGTCCAACTTGCGGTGGAATGTCTTGGTTCGCATGAACATCATAGGTCTTCGTCCTTTTCTGGGTCGCACATATCTGCTATTTCTTTAAGTATACCGCGGATTTTTTCTAGGTTCTGGTCCATAGCCCAGAAGTCAACAATGTAGTCAATGTCGTCAATCCTGGGACTGTAGTTGTCGTCCATTAGATTTCCCCGCATTCTTTGGCGGCATTTCTGCCGTTTCCTTTTACAAATATAAGCATGTGTTGGTGCCCGCGTCCAACCTTTCGGGAAGAACGCATTTGTTTTTCCGAACGGATGGCTAGGGTACCAACGGGGTCCACAATAATCAAGTCGTTGTACAGTTCGCAACCTATTTCACGCATAACATTTACCGTGTCGGCTACAAGGCCGTAGTAGTGACCGTCGCCCTTTTGGATTCGTGCGTCGCTAATTACAATGCCAATGAATCGGTCGTTCTTTAACTGCTTTACTGCTGCTTCGAAGATTTCCTTGTATTCCTTTAGGAACTGGTCGTAGGGCATGTTAGAAAGGTCTTGTGGGTCATCGCTGTAGACTTCTAGGTCCGCATAGGGTGGGCACGTAAAAATGAAGTCGTAACCTTCAGGCTGCCCCCCCAAAATTTTTTCGGGCATTTCTACGTTAAGTGGTGCGTTGAATGGTTCTTCGGGGTAGATGTTGCCCTTGAAACTTTCGTCAACAATAGAATCAATACCTGCGCCGTTGGTAAATTCTTCCTTTAGAAGTTCTTTGGCTTTTGAAAGACAGTGTTCATAGAAGTCTTTATTAAACTGGATTACTTCCAATGCAAAAAGGTTTAGGTATTCCTTTACGCATTTTTTGCAAGAACCACACCGCCCAGGAAGGATTTCACCAAATTTGGTTTCATTGGCTTTTTTAGTTTTATCACGGAAACGCATTTGTGACATGCAACCATGCGCAAAATTGATTAATCCTTCACTAGCAACAACATGTATTGATTCTGTGCTGTTTTTTAGGTACTGGTGAAACTGCAAACCAGGAAACCTGGATTCAAGGTGTTGATGAAAAAGTTCTACTGATTCTGGATTATCCGACCAATCAAGTGTCCAATTTGCTGAAGTAATGTCGTTAGAAAAAACCCCCAAGGTGTAATGGGAACCACCGTATTCCATCATACGGCCAATCATCATTTCGGTAATAACCTGGTTTTTGGTTGGCATTTCTACAAAGCCGTTTTTTGCACCGCTAATAGAAACTTTATCAACAAATAATGGCATGTTCATCTGGTCTGCCGCTTCCTGTGCCCATTTAAGTTCATCAGGCCACGCACGATTGATTCCAGTTATGTGGTAAAGAATTACTTTAAAACCTTCATTCCTTGCTTTAATTGCGGCAGCCATGCCATCCTTGCCGCCAGAAAAAGCAACCCACATTGTTCCGTTATCAACTGCGGTAGAAAAAACGCGGTTTGGTTCTGTTGACATGTTAAAGGAAGAAAGTTGATATGCATACTGAAGGTATGGAACCATTGAAACTGGCACGTTATGCCAGTCATTACGCATAGGGATTGAAGATGTTGAATTATAAAGGTCTACGGCTTCAAGAATAAAAGGGTTATTGGAATTCACAGACATAATTGGCCTGTCGTCATGCGAAAGGGCAATATGATTTGGCCCTTCAGCAACTACAGCGCTATTGCGAATATCGCTAGTAATCCATGTTGGTGGAAATTCCGAATTAGCAAGGTCAATCTGGTCGTAGTTTGATTGAACCTGTTCGGGGCGAATGTCATAACCAGTGTATGAACGGTTTAGTTGTGAAGCAACGATTCCGCGAACGCTACCCCCAGCAAAGGGGTCAAGAATGCTTCCACCTTCGGGGCTAAACCAGCGATAGGCAACTTCGCAAATAACTGGGTCGAATACAGAAGTGCCAACTTGTTCTTCGTTTTCCGTTATTGCGTTCAGTGAAACTTGACCCGTGTACGCAAGATTTTCATTGCGACCAACTTCAGAACGCATACCCATTTGAAGCCAACGTCGTTTACGATTCTGCCATTCACCCTGGCGTCTATCCAGTACAGAAAATGGTGGTACTACAAATTTATCGGCAAGTGATACAGCAGGCTTTTTTTCCACTTCAAAAAGCGTTGCGTTTTCAAACATGTCCACTTTATGGTCCTTCGTGTATAGGTGTGTTAACTGTTTTGTTTTTCTTTTTCCACTGAATTGTGTTCTTCATGTAGATTGGTGCATAAAAAGCACTTGCAAAAACAAATCCGTATTGCTTTTGAATCAAGCCGTAGATTACCCATAGGAAAGCGTTCGTAAATAGAATTAACCATGCCCACCAGTATTTCCTACCAATTAGGTAGGCACCGGTAAGACCAACGCCTTCAAGAACAAACGACCACATTAGTTAACTAACATGTCCCAAATAAGCATCAAAAGTGCACCAGTAACAACACCAATGGCCCAGGTCAATCCAAAAGTAATATAGAACATTAGTTAATTTCCCTTCTTAAGCCCTGTTGCCAAGCAACGTCCAAATGCGAAGAACTTTACTATTGGGGTCTTCGTCATAAGTGTGAATAATTTCAAGAATGTCAGCGTCTTGTTTGTCGTAAGAGTCAAGTACTTTGATTACGTCGCAGGGGTAGGACTCGCCGTCATAATTGCACTCTCTTTCTTTCCAAAGAAAATGCCTTTCTCGTATTTCTTGACGTTCCTCGGGTGTCATTACTTCCACGCTCCACAAATACCGGCAAGTACAAATAAGAAAAATGCTATGGCGCCAACTAAAGAAATGTGTGCAACCCAGTTGATTATTATATTCATTATTTTAATGTACCATACTTTTGGGGGTCGGAATAATAAAGTTCTATTCTTCGCTTTGCTACTTCTGTTTGCTGCGTAGAAATGTCAACGCAAATATAAGACCGTTTGTTTTCAATTGCTGCCTGGGCAGTTAAACCAGTACCGCCAAACGGGTCAAGAACAAAATCACCTGGACGGCTGAAAAGATTTATAAACTTGTGCGCCCAACCAATGGGATAGGTGTCACCAATTGAACCAAATGCTACATCGCCTTTGGCAAGTTCTTTGTCCAATTCTTGACCTTCATTTGATACAAATTCAGTACCCCAGTTCTGCTTAAGAACCCTTTCGTCAAAATAGTGGTTAAAGTTTTTCTTTGAAAGGTGAATCCAAAAGTTGTGATAAGGGTTTATGTTTTCATAGACGGGTGTATCAGGATTTCTGAATTCAATAAACATTTCAGAACTACTGTAATCCCAGTAGAAAAATCCACGACAAGCAAGGTTAGTTTTTTTTAAGACTTCAGAAACGTAGTGGTAGGGCGTTCCAGCACCAGCAACATCGCCAATGCAAATAAGAATGTTTCCATCGTCAGCAAGAACGCGTTCCATTTCCTTTGTCGCTTTGACAAGTGACTTAACAACTTTTTTGTGGTCGGGAACAATAATTTGTTTGTCGTGTTCACCACCATAACGGTCACCGGAAAAGCCAAAATACGGCGGGTGCGTAACTATTAGATTGATGCTTCTACTGTCTAAATCCAGTTTTAAAGCATCACCAAGAAATATACCGCTTCGCATTAGCGTCCATCATCCCAGAATGGCCTTCTTGGTGGTGCTGGTGTTAAAAGTTCAATATCGGAAGGATTTTCTACAAGAACTTCATCAATACTTGGCCATTCAACAATAGGCCAGTCGCGACTGTTAAAACCAACAACACGACCAATACTTGTACTTAATACTACTTCGTCACCAACTTCAAATTGATTCATTGTTGTTCCAATCCCCAGCGGCATTGTAAAGTGCCTGGTTAATATATTGTGTTGGTCGCATGCCTTCTGCTTTTGCAAAAGCACGTACACGTGACCATTCTTCTGTTGAAAAATCAAGTGAAACCTTGCTGTAGTACTTTTTTTTCATCTTGCGCGGAACCCTGCGCGGTGCGTTCTTAATCATTGTCGATAACCGCAAGGATGCCATCACTGGTGACGGTAACGTAAGGTTCGTTGTCAATTTCGATTCCGTAGGCTTTTTCTTTGCTGAAAACAACCATGTCGCCAACTTTAATGTCCATAGGAATTAGGACGCCAAACCTATTGGTTTTACCAGGACCCACAGCCATTACTTCACCCTGATTCGGTACAGGCTGCGAAGATGCTGGGATAATAAAACCGGAATCGGTTGTTTTGTCGCTGTGGTCCAGTTTAAGGATTACACGGTCTTCAGTCGGCGTTGCGTTCATTGTTTTCCATTTCTTCTAAAAGACTTTTAATATCGCCTTCAATGGCTTTGTATTCTTCAATTGGCATTATAACAACAGAACAATCGTCACGCAAGAAATACTGAATATCTTTTAAAGCCTGAACATAACCACGGTGCCAGGGTCGGTACCAAGGCGTTTTGCCTGATGACATTATTTCCGCCCAAAGAAGTGCCTGTTGTAATTTGTCTACACGTTTTACCATGTCACTACCCCAACCACATTGGAAGGGTGCAACGGTAATTTCCTAAAACCTTTTTAACACGATGAAGGTGTTTGTACTGGTCCCAGTTGTGTGACCAATGATTGTCAGGGTTTACAGGGTCATCGGTAAACCAAATGAAACTGCCCTTTACTGGTTTGTACGAAATGTTTAAGTTCGGGAATTCAATTTCCCCGCCTTCAAAGTTATCGTTAAGGTAAAAGATTCCCGAATATTTTGCGCCATGTCCCTTAATTTTTGGGTCAGCGTTATCCACGTGCGCAGTTCCTGATAATCCTGGGCGCCAAATACTTAGGTCACCATCCATGCGCGGGTATGGGCCGTCGTTGTATTTTTCCTTTACCTGGGAACAGAAGATTTCGTAGCACTTTTCAATAAAACGCTTATCTTCTTCTTCGGGTTCTTCAATAATAAGGATTTGTGGTTCGTCAAAGAATGCCTTAAGTTTAAATTCTTCGCGAAGCCTTATAAGTTTTGCCGAAAAGTAATCACAATCTTTTTCAGGGATTGCATCCTTTAAAAGGTGTACACCTTCAGCAAGTTCGGTCATTGCTTGTACCAGTTTGGCCCATATGTATCGCGACGGTAGCAAATAATAGCGCCAATGTTGTACACAGGCATGTCAATAAGACTGTCTTCAACAGATTCATTCGTCATTGGCGTTCCGTAACGAATGTGGTTTTTAATTCGGTGAAGTTTGTCATTCATGCGAATCAAGGCGCCTACCCATCCAGGCGTTCCGAATTCCGCACTAGCAAGAACATTTGCCCAACTATCTTCTGGGCTTCCATAATCCTTGGATTTGCGGTCGTGCATTTCCTTTAGTTCTATAAGAACTGCTTCAAATTCAACGTTGGGGTCTAAGGTAACTTTTTTCATAATTTCTTTCTTTATTTGTAAGATTTGCGTTGCCACTTTGTTTTACGGTACCAGTCATGGGCGCTTTTGGTTTCAAGTTCGCGTCCTTCATGTGCTAACCCCTTGACTTTCTTGCTTTCCCAATCTTCACGCAAAAAAGGTATAATTTGTAGAACTGGTGTTCCTTCTGGAATAAGACCTTCAAAACCTTCTTTTAGGAAGAAGGGAATATTTCCGCCCATCAGTGGGAAGTCATTTTCCATAACGCCAGAAAGCGTAATAAATGGCAATTCAAAGCGATTCATTGGGTGTATGTACAATGCGCTGTACCCTTCAGGAAGACGTACGCAGGCGCGCGTAGTCCATGTCCAATAGTAGGGTTCGTAACCATGCGGAACCGGCATGGGGTCTGTTTGAATTTGATGCCTTGCGCTTACCCCATCCCCTTCAATGGCATAACGAAATATTGGAAAACCCTGTGAACGGTCGACGTAAATGTCAGTGTTAAGCGTAACATAATAACCGGTTGTCATTGATTCCAAAAATGGAAGACAGTGTTTTGCCGACATTGTGTTTGTATCACCAGGAATTACAACATCCCTTGGAATTTGCTTATACCATTCAGGTATTGCAGTTCGTGCTGAAACTACTTCATTGTCAAATCCGTGAAGACTTTCCCACTCAAGAAGTTTTCTTTTAGACATAATTTCCTTTCATTTATTGGCTGGCAGACTAGGACTCGAACCTAGAACGAGGGATTCAAAGTCCCTAGTGTTGCCATTACACCATCTGCCAAATTGCTGGTCAGGTAGGACTCGAACCTACAACCACCTCATTAACAGTGAGGTGCACTGCCATTGTGCTACTGACCAATGCGAATTAACGCAAACGCTTCTTTGGTTCAGGATTTTTTTCTGACTTCTTGGGCGCCCGGGTAGTTTTTGATTGCGCAGGTGCGGGTGCGGGTGCGGGTGCAGGTTGCGCAAGTTGTCCCAACTTTTTGTCCAGTACTTCCAATTTTGTAAGAATGCTGTTAATTTCTGCTTCTACGTATGAAATGTAGTTTTCTGCCTTGGTTGCGTACTTCCTTAGCATTGCTACCCCACCGCCAGCAGTACCGGCCCAGGCAACCGCAATGGATACGATTGATGATGTATTTGACATTTTTATCCTTTGTTTTAGGGTGTGCGCAAATTCCCATCTGGGCACACGACAACATACACCCAAAACGCGGCGCCGTCAAGTTTTAATCCTTGCTTTTTTAAAAGTGCCGTATAGCCTTTTGGTATGAAATATTTTACAGAAGTTGAAGCGACACAGCACGAACCCACACCAATGCTGCATGAAGACGCCACGCGCAATTTCTGCAATATCTGCCAACTTCCCATCTACCGACCCGCTTATACGAATTGGGTGCATGATGGCGAATAGCGCTGAACTTGACCGTGTAAATGCTATTTTAGACCGCATTGACATTCTTTACGGCCTTGAAGGAATTAATCCCATTATGGTTGACTTGCTCAACCAAATCACGTATGATGTTGAGTGGATGTGCGACAGGCTTGGACTAGCCTGGTCAACAATCCACGCTTATCAAGAAGAATTAAGGCATCTTTACAACGAAGGAAAATAATGGCACTAATAGCGCTTATCGTGTATGTCTTGGTTGCTATTGCACTTTTTGTCCGCTATTTTCAAATTGTCATGCGGGCACGCAAAGACTGGCAGGACCAGGAAATTGAACTAAAGGTTGAGGATTACATTAGCCGTATGGTTGGCGATGCCCTTCTTTGGCCTTGGTACGTTATTTGGTATGGAATTAAACAATTTGTACAGGAACTTAAATAATGGACGTGCCAAAGGTAACCGCTTCTATGTTCTACAAGAAGGAAAATCCGGTAAAAACCGAATGCCTTAAATGCGGAACGGTTTGCGAAGATGACAGCATTGCTGTTACAAGCGAACAAGTGTTCGATGAAAAGTCTAAGAAATGGGTGGAATCACGCAGAACAATCCGTGCCACCATTTCAACAACCTATGTAAAACTTAACGAAGGCCAAAAGTGCCTATGCGGACGAACTGACGAACATCTTCACAAGAAGTGTTTTGTCTGTGGATTTTACTGGTCTAGCGAAACTTTGTCAGGTTACCTTGACACCAATGCCGGTAAGATTGACAGGATGATTACAGAAGGTGAGTAAGGCACGTGCAAAAGGAACCAGTTTCGAAACTGCAATCGTACGCTTCCTTAATGAAAGTGGTTTTCCTGACGCTGAGCGTTGGGGCAGTAGCGATATGGCACTTGGTGACATTCGAAACACGCCGATGGTCCTTGAAGCGAAAAACCACAAAGCAATGGCCTTATCAGAATGGTGCAAACAAGCCGAAGTTTCCGGAAAAAAAGCCAACAAACTTTGGGCAGTAATACACAAGCGTGCCCGTACTGGCACAAACAAGTCTTACGTTACGATGGAACTTGAACAGTTTGTAGTTTTGCTAAAAGCGTATAATAAATCCTTGACAGACTAAGTTTTTTTACATACGATAGTAGTTAAGTGGGCGCCAGGCGGCGTCCTTTTATATTTAACGGAGTCTTTTTGTGGCAAGGAAACTAAACCGTCGTTCTCAACAGCGTTTGAAGCGAATGGTCGAAAGTCTTGAAAATATCAACAAATTTGCTGCAAAGTTGCGACTTGAAGATTTAGAAGAATTAGTTCGTAGGGATTCTGTATCCATCGATTCTTCAAACAGTTCTGGTTCTGGTTCAAACCTAGCCATTGCCCGCACAAGCGGAAAACCTGAATCTTCATCCGTAGAGCGTGCTGTTATTGCCAAAGTTGAAGGCAGACAACCGCGTGACCCAGTTCGTGAACAGGTCAAAAATATAGAACGCTTAATTATCAAATCCGAAGAAAACCTTCGGCAAATCCACCAAAGTATTAACTTTCTAAAAGAAGGCGTTGAAGCAAAACGCAGTCGTGTAACAAGCGAACCATGCGAAATCTGCGTGGTTCTTCCAGCGGTAAAAACAGCAATGTGCATTCCCTGCTACTCTGAATGGGTAGACGAAGGCGCACCTGACCGTTTCAAATGGAAGGCATATAAGCGACAATTAACGGCTTCTGACGGGATTCCCCTTGTAACGGACCAACCACCTGCAAGGCACCCAAAGCGAAATACTTGACAAACATGAAAAGTGCTGTAATCTTATGGTTAATAGTCGCCATCATTGTACCCCTGATAAGGTGTGCAATTGTGCCCCAAGTGAAGAAGAACTTTACTTACTGGGCTTTGAAAAATGGCAGGTTTCTATAATGAAGAAACTGCCCCCCGATTTACAATGGGAAGCCCACGACGAATTTATTCGCCGTTTAATGTCCAACGATTCTAACGAAGAATTTCGTTTCTAAGGAAAAAAATGGCCAACGAAGAATTTGAAGGCGAATTTACAGAACTTATCAACAATGGCCTACACGGCCTTGTTGGTGCAAGTGAAATTGAGGCACGTGAAATCCTAGGAAATGAACGGTACGAAAAGACTGTTGCCTGGATTGAAACGAACAACGCCCTTATACTCGCTGATGGCGCATCAAAAATCAAATACACCGAAGCAGTTTCATTCCTATTTACTGCTATTGGTTTTACCTTTTTGACCGCTACTATCATGGGGATTGCCTGGTCAATTTACTTCTGGGTTAAGTAATGTCCAACTTTGGTAAGTTCATTTCAAATTCAGTTGTACCGGAAACGGTCGACGTTTTTGGCATTCTTGGTTATGAACCACACGAACGCCAGAAAGTATTTCACACCGCTTCAGCAGAACGAATTGATGCCATTCTTTATGGTGGTGCCGCTGGTGGTGGAAAAACTGCTGCGTTCCTTATGGACGCCCTTTGGAATGCCGCCAATTTCCCAGGAATTAAAATCGGTTGTTTTCGTCGTTCTTACCCAGAACTTGAAGAATCATTTCTAGCCCAGTTAGCAAAATGGGGCTATGCCAAAGACCTTGGTGCAAAATGGAATTCCACCAACAAGGTGTTGAAGTTTGCAAATGGTTCTGTAATTAACTTTACTTACGCTGAAAACCTAGTTGACGCATCCCGTATCTTGGGTGGTGAATACCAGGCTTTCTACATTGACGAAGCATCACTTATGCTTCCCCAGGTTATTCAGCACATTGAAGAACGTCTTCGTTCTGGTAGCAAATTGGTACCTGTTATCGGTTTGCGCCTTGCTTCTAACCCAGGTGGCGTTGGCCACAAATATCTTAAAGACCGCTTTATTAACCCCACACAGCGTGGTAAAAAGCGTCACAAGGAAGTAACAGAAGGCAGCAGTTACAGCCGTGAAGTCTGTTATATCCCTGCAAAAGCAACCGATAACCCCCACGTTAACGAAGGGTATGATGCGGTTCTTAATTCAATTCCCGACCCACAGCGTCGAGCCGCAATGCGTGACGGCGACTGGGATGCAATGGTCGGGCAGTTCTTTGAACAATGGCAATATTCTAAGCATGTTGTCAAACAATTCCCCATTCCACCAGAATGGCCAAAGTACGCCGGAATTGACTATGGATTCAGGGACCCATTTGCGGTCGTTTGGATTGCCACTGACAATGATGGAAGAATTTGGGTTTACCGTGAAATCTGTGTAACTGGCGTAAATGCTGACGACCAGGCAAAGATAATTCTTGAAACAGAACATTCGCACGGTGAATATGAAGTCATTCGCGTTGCAGACCCTTCTATGTGGGGGTCACGCGGTACACCAATGTCTATTGCAGACATTTATGGAATAGAAGGCTGCGGCATTATGAAGGCCGACAATGACCGTATTAACGGTTGGTCGCGCGTTCACCAATACCTAAACGATGCGCCTGCATGTGATTTGCACCGCAACATGGGTTGGGAAAAATGCCCAATGCTTCATGTCTTTGAAGAAAGTTGTCCACAGTTTGTAGAACAAATTCCTTCACTTCCAAGAAGCGCCACAAAGCCTGATGATGCTGAAACAAGGAATGTTCCCGACCACATTGCTGACGCCCTTCGGTATGTCTGCATGTACGCCGGTAACTACGCACGACCAATTATTTATGAAAGTAATCCTGTCTTTAAGACTGGGCTACCTGATACAATGGTTGCTGTTATGGAAGATGAACCACAACCCCTACAATCACCCAATTTTGGAAACATGTTTGTTGGTGACTTTTCGCTTCCCTTCAACTAAAGAAAGAAATCTGTAATGCCTATTACATCTTTTAGAAGGGGACTCGAAGAAGCGGGTGCTTCCTTCGATTTACAAATTGAAGAAGCCCGTCCTAAAAGCGGACCAAAGCGCGCTGGTTATGCAACCGGCGTTCCACTTGGTGGAACTTCTGAACAAAACCCTGGTGAAAGCGTAACTGCGGGAACACTTGACCGCCCTACTTTCATGCAGCAACTTATGCAGGCTTACCTTGCTTGCACATGGGCATCTGCTTCTGTTGACACAATTGCCCGTACAGCCACCGCTGGTGGGCTTGAAGTTACATACATCGGTGGTGTCACTGGTGAAAACGTAACGCCAGAAGCACCAGAAGAAGTTAAAAAGATTCAAGAACTTCTTAACTACATAAATCCAAAAGATGACGTTCGTCAATTGATGCGCAGTATTGTTACTGACCTTCTTATTTTTGGTGATTCTTTTACTGAAGTCGTATGGACAATGGGTGAACCTGTTGCCCTTTACCAACTTGACCCACAAACAATGACAGTTATTGCCGACGAGCATGGTGTTATTAAGGGATACGTTCAAAAGACTGCTACTAATCGTATTGCACGATTTAAGCCAAATGAAGTTATCCACGTCAAGTTTGATTCACCAGGCGACACCCTTTACGGTGTAAGCCCAACGCAGAAGAACATTCTGCCTATTACTTCTTGGCTTTTTACGGCTGCTTTGATTAAGGAAACGATGAAGCGTGGTGACCCAATGCGCGCCCACGTCGACTGGCCACTTGCCCTTCCTGAATCAGAAATGAAGCGCCTACAACAGCAGTACGCAACCCGAAACCTTGGTGCCCGTAACATCGGTAACCTTTTTGAAACCAAGGGTGGCGCAATCGTTAATGAAATGGGTGTTAACCAAATTAATAACTGGTTAAGCACACTTCAGCAACGTCGTGACGAAATTCTTTCTGGCTATGGTGTTCCACCATCAAAAGTCGGTGTTGTTGAATCAGGCAACATCGGTGGTGGTACGGGAACATCACAAGACAAGACCTTCCGTGTTAACACCGTAGGTCCAATTCAGGAACTTGTTCTTGAAAAGTTTTCATTCGCACTTCTATACCAAGCACATGGCATCAAAGACTGGACATTGAAGTTCGGTGTTGTTGACTGGCGTGACGACGAAGTTATTGAACAAATTCGTGACCAGCGTATCCGCAATGGTTCATGGACTATTAACCGCGCCCGCGCAGACATTGGCGAACCACCAATTGAAGGTGGCGATGACCCAATTCTTGTTGACCGTCAGAACATGGTTCTATGGTCAGACCTTAAAGAACTTTCTACGGCAAACCTTAATATTGCCAAGGTTCAGGGAACGCCACAAAACGCTATGCAAGGTCCTACAACGGCACCAACAAGCAACGTTAGTGGTGGAAAGGCCGCAGTCGCTGCTAAGGAACCAAACAAACTTCTTAAGAAGCCACGAAACACTGGTAAGGCTAACAAAACAATCGAAACGGTTCAAGAAGATGAATAACGAAGAACCAAATGTTTCTACTGAAGGTGGAATCACTAACGTTGATTCTTTCCCACAGGTTGACCAAACAAAGCCAATTTTTAACTTCACCCGATACAAGGGAATGACTGCCGCCAAGGCCGCAGCATTGGTATCTAAAGAAGTAGGCTAATGGGTAACTATTTAGGTCGTGCTGCATCCTATGCAATGCACAAAAAGTATCCATCTGGTTCGCAGACTGCTGCACAGTTGGCTGCGGAACGTGCAAACCTTAAAGCCGCCCGCGCGGCCCGTGGTCAGATGCGACACACTAAGTCAGTCCCATATCACGGCCTAAGAAAAACCACCATTAAAATGCGCGAAACCGGCGCAGCAGCGCGTGCATTCAATATGCGTGAAATAACGACAATGAAAGCCCACGCAATGGGTATTCGTTTCATGCGCTATCAAACACGTGCGCGTTTTAAAAAACCAAGCATTAGTGGTATTCCAAAAAAGTTTGTAAAAGAAGTAGGTTCAAGTCGTGCATACGGCAGAACCCAATGGGGCCGAACAAGGCACCACGGATTTAGAAAGCGTTTATACAAACGTCAACACCGCCTAAAGCAGGTAAGTCGTTGGAAGTTTCGTGGAAAACGTTTTACACCAAGATGAAAATTAGATTATGACAGACAGTTTTTCACCACCAGCACAAGTTCGAAGCAATGCTGCGCGTTCATTAGAACTGCGCAAAAAGCACAATCGCGGCATGACCGCGGTAGGTGTTGCGCGTGCACGCGACCTTTCTAATGGTAAGAATATTTCCGCTGACACCATCAAAAGAATGCACTCATACTTTGCACGTCACGAAGTTGACAAAAAGGGCAAAGACTGGGCAAACGCTTCAAACCCTTCCGCTGGCTACATTGCTTGGCTTGGCTGGGGTGGGGATGCTGGTCGTTCTTGGGTCAATGGAATTATTAAAAAACTAGATGCCAAAGAATCCCAGGAGACAAACATGGCCTCAACTAAGGCAGCCACTATTCGTGGTATTTTTCTAAAGCCCGGTCTTTCAAAAAACCGTCGTCTTTACACCCGCGGGAACATCGCAAAGGCTGTAGAGCGTATGCAAAGCCAGATTGAATCTGGTAATGGAATGCCATTAAACATGGCTACTAGCCACGCAGCGGCCTTTCAAGACGACGCAACTTCAACTGTTGGTCGCATTACTAACGTAAAACTTCTTGCTGACGGTTCTGCCATGTTTGAAGCAGAAATTGCAAACACAGCCCATGGCCGTGACGTTGCAAACCTTGCTGCAGGAAAGTTTATTAAGGGCGTTTCTATTCGTGGTGAATGGCGTGGCAATCCAGAAACGGTTGTACACACCGATGGTCAAGAAGCAACAACTGCTGACGACCTTGCTATTCACGGTATTGACTTCACCAACAGCCCAGGCGTTGAGGGTGCAGAAATCCAATACGCTTCCCTTGCGGAATCACACAACAAACTAGCAATTTTTGAATCGGTTGAAACTGTAGAAGTTATTTCCCGTGACGAAGAATTAGTTGCCCACGAAGCCGCTGAAGTAATTCGCGATGCAGTGGAAGAAGCGGTTGAAGAAGCCGTAAACAAGATTTTTGAAAAGGACGCATCTAAGCCTTATGGCGATGTTGCCTACGCTGACCCTGGATACCAGAAGGACAAGCAAAAGCGTTATCCTATCAATGGTGCCGGTCACGTTCGTGCTGCTTGGTCATACATTAACCAAGACAAGAACGCCAAACTTTACACTGCTGCCCAACTAGCGCGTATTAAATCACGCATTAAGTCTGCGGCAAAGAAGTATGGTGTAAACATTGTTAGCGAACAAGAACAACTTGCTAACGATTTCCAAGAAATTCTAGAAGCCTATGCTTCTATTTCACTTGTTAACGACTATGATACAATTAATATCAGTGGTCAAACAAATGACCCTCACAAACTAAGGATTGTTGCCAACCGTATTGCTTTTGGTGCCATTGCTGCTATGCACGCAATTGACCCAGATGACGATGGCGACATTTACCTATCTAAGCCTGACTGGTCACAGGTAGATGCAACCGGCGATGCTGGTGGCATGGGACCAGAGGATGAAGAAATGACAAACGACAACAACATGGAATGCTCTGAATGCGGCGCTGCTGCTATGGAAGACGCAATCCATTGTCACATGTGTGGAGCGCTATTGCCAGAATCAATGACGGCAAATGCGCTCGGCTGTGGCAACTGTGGCACATCTACGCCACAGGACGCCATGTATTGCCCCACTTGTGGGGACCCCGTACCACAGGCAGAGTCAAGCGACAACGCCCCAACTGAAGAAATGGAGACAGAAGTGTCCGATGAAAACACACCTGTAGAGACTCCTGCTGAGGAAGCAACGCTTGAAACCGCTGCCGTCCGTACGCTGAGCGATGCAGACCTTTCGGCCCTTGCCGCAGTTATTGCTGCTGCAATTAAGCCAATTGAATCAACACCTGAAGCACCTGCTGCTGAAGTTGTAGCCGAAGAAGAAGAAGTAGTTGCTGATGAAGCACCTGCTGCTGAAGACGAGGTTGCCGCTGAAGAAGTTGCTGCTGAAGAATCAACTATAGAAGCACAGGAGAACACCGTGTCTGAAAATATGTTTACAGCCGACCAAGTTGCAGCAATGATTGCGGAGGCCGCCACTAAGGCTGCTACCGAAGCAGTTGCTAATGCTAAGAAGAACGCTGTTGAGTCTTACCGTGGTGGAAACACCTTCCGTAAGGGCCTCATCAACGCTTCTACCGGAAACGACGCCTCTGACTTGTCAGAGTCGGAGGAACTGGACCCACACATGCTTGCAGAAATGAATTCTGCTGCATTCCGTAAGGTTCAGAATGAAGTATGGGGTTCTACTCCATTCTTCGCAAACAAGTTTGCTCAAGCCGACCGCGGCTTCTAAGCAATTAAAAATAAACCCCTATCCAATACATATAAGGAGAATTAGCAATGGCTAACGATTTGGAAGAGGCCTTAACTGCTGCTGGTGCTGCTGCACTAGTTCAGAAGCAGATTGACCCAGTATTGCTCGAATACCAGCGCCGCTACGCGCCGCTTGTTCGTGCTCTACCTACAGTCAAGTGGGGCTCAACAGTTTACTACTTCAACAAGCGTACAACGCTTCCTCAGGGCGGATTCGTCACTGATGGCGGTGCACGTCCAGTATCAACATCTAACTACGCACAAGAGAATTTCCAAATTCGCTTGCTGCAAAGCGTCGGTGCTGTAACTGGTTACTCACAGGCTGTAACTGCAGACTTGATTGGCGACCTTCGTGCTCGCGAAATCGAGGGTGCTGCACGTGGCCTTTACTGGGACATTGAGAATTCCCTCATCTGGGGTGCTGGTGCACCTACAGTTGCGGGACCTTACCCACAATTCGATGGACTTGACGTAATTTGCTCGTCATTCTCATCAGCATCTACTGGTGGCCCTTCACAGGGTATCGGCAACGGAACAATTGACAACTACGGTGGTGCTTCTTCATGGGGCGCTCCAGCATTCAACCCATGGGTTGATGGTGTAGACCAGAACGCAATTGACTTCGGTGGAAACAGCCTTACTCTTGGTGGACTTGACCTCCTCATTGACCTTGTTGAAAGCAACGTCGCTGAGCCTGTCGAGAACAGCGAGTGGATGTTCCTCATGTCACCTAACGCAAACAGCCGTCTTGCACAGTTGCTTGTTAACCAACAGCGCTTCATCGACCAGACTGAAATTGCAGCAGGTTTGATTGTACCTACTTACCGTGGTGTACCAATCGTCAAGACTTCGTTCTTGTCACCTCGCACAAACGCAATGTCAACTGTAACCGGTGCTGCAACAGGAACAGGAACCCTTACAGGTTCTTACACCTACGCAGTTGCACCTGTAATTGCTCGCTACGGAGAAATCCAGGCTGCAAAGACAGCAACGCTTTCACCTTCAACAAGCGCTTGCACACTTTCGTTCAGCACACCTGTTGGACCAGAAGGCGCACAGCCAACTCACTACAAGGTATACCGCGCTTCGGTTAGCAGCCCTGCTAACACGGACTTCACCCTGCTCGGTATTGTAGACGCAAACTTCCTTGACAACACTGGTGCTGCTTACGCAACTACCACAATTGTTGACAACGGAACTACGCTTACTGCCAAGAACGGTTCACACCTTCAAGGTTCAGTTCCAGCAACTTACGTCTACGGAAACGCTAACCTGCACCCACTGACTTCGGCCGGTGAGCAGAGCATCTTCCTAATGTCACGTGACCCTAACTACATCGTACGTCCATTCGTACGTGAAATGCAGGCAATCAACGTGTACCCAACTACTGCATCGCCTGACAGCCTGCCATTCGCATTCGTTGCGGACACCACGCTTGCTGTTCGTGCGCCTAAGTACATTGGTCGTCTTGCTAACGTTGCAAGTGCTTTGGACTCTAAGGCTGGTAATGGTGTACAACCTACCAACACGTCTTACAGCCCTAACTTCATCGTTGACTAATTAGGTAGAAATATTTCAGTGTGGCGGGCGGGTTCCCTCGTTCCTCCCCCGCCCGCCGCGCTGGATTTACTTTAGAAAGGTTTTACCATGGTATTACTAGCAGCAAATGAACCAGGCGGTACAGAAGGTTACACTTGGATTAAAACAGGTGACGCCGGGGCTATTGAAGTCCCACCACGCTTGGCCCACGCACTTCTTTCTATTCCTGGTGAACTTTACTATGTAGTTCAAAAGGATGTAAAAAAGGCTGAAAAAGTTGTAAAGGCTGTTGAAACAGTCGTTGCAAAGGTTGAAGAAGAAGTTGAAAAAGTTCTTCACATCCCAGCAGAAGAAACACCAGCGGCCCCAAAGGCTGCATCAAAATCTAAGCGCACAACCAAGGAGTAGTTACTATGGCAAATAACGGGTCACAATATAACGACCCCGTTTCGCTTGCCAGCGTAGCAGACCTTCAAAGGCGCTATCCTGAGTTGGTCGTCGACCTTGAACCTACTGTCATTGCTGACATTTTGGTTGAGGCGACTTCCCACTTGGAAGACCGCACTGGTCGTCGCTTGGCACCGTTTTCGGGCCACATCTATCAAGACAGACTATTCGGTATTGACCCATCTGAATATGGGAATAACGCAGACATGCCTATGGACATTTATGGTTCACTTGGCCTTTCTCAAGCCGTAGCGTTAGGTGCATCGACCCTAGTTCGACACTTCTGGCTTGACCAATTCGCACCGGTTTATCCGGAACTATGGACGTACACAATCAGGTCTATGCAGATTCTGCGTACCTACGGTGACGTTCAGCCTATCGACTTTTTGCACGGCGGAATCAAAGGCCCTGATGTAACAGACGGTCACGTCTGGATTCGTCTTGGTACTTTTGCCCCTGAAGGAAGTCGTATTGAAGTTATTTATGACGGCGGTTATACCCATGGTGTTCCCGCTTCGCTTCGTCGTGCCTGCCTTTTCCAGGCAGCAAAATTCATCATTCTTGAATTTGAACCGCAGACCCGTCGTGAAATGAATCTTGACCAAATTGACCAGCAGATTGATAACCTTATTGCCCCTTGGGTACGCGGCTAACAATGGCTAATTTAGGTGGATTTGAAGTAACCGGATTATACGATGTTCGCGTAACAATTGAAACAATGATTGAACGTGGTAAAAATTTTGCACCAGCCATGAATGCGATTACCGCTGAATTTGGTTTAATGGAAGAAGAAGTTTTTAAAGGCGGAGGAATTTCAACAACTTTTGGTGTTCACGAAAATTGGGGAAGTCTTGCTGACAAAACACTTGCAAAACGTGACAATCCAAATGACCAACCACTTATTAACCGTGGTTACCTTTTTGAAGCGGCTACTAGCCCACGCATTGAAACATTTGCAGAAAACAGCCTTCGCATAATTATTGACCCACGTAACAAACGTGCCAGTGATTCTTATTCTGAGAAAGAAAACTACGGCTTCCGTCATCAAATAGGTGCCAACCGTCCAGAACGTGTTTTTGTTGACATAACAGAAAAGTTTATGCTTATTGCAGACGAAATTGTTAGTCAATATCTTTTAGAAGATATTCGCACCAAGCCTTCCCGTGTTAACAGTAATGCTGCTGCATACGCAAAAGCAGTTCGTAAGAATAATAAAGAACACCGCATCCACATGAAGGAAGCGAATAAGGTTAAAGCGGAACGTAGGTCCCGCGAAGGCCGTGCCCCAATTGATGACCGTCCAATGACTTATGGTGAATGGGCTCACACTGTTCAACCAAAACTTACTGCAGAACAACATGAAAAAGCGCTTGCTTCAGCAAAAGACTGGCGTAGCAGGGATATGAAGTCACAAACGGAATTACGCAAAATTGAACCTGAAAGATTCGCAGTGGTTCAACAAATTGAATCTCTTGCTGCCCATTACCGAACCTATACAGATAAAAAACGATAAAGGAACATTATGGCAGCACAGCGTGATTGGTGGACAGACTGGAATTTGTCCTACCTTGATGATGCCTATGGCCCTGTTTACGGTGGGCATTCGGTCCAAGAAGCGGTTTACAATACCCTTCAAAAATGGCTACCGACTTATATAGCAGAATTTAATCGTGTTCTTGGAAGTGAAGTTTTAGAACTTCCTTTTGAATACCGTCACCGCCCCGAATTTCGCACCCTTCCAAGGAACGCGAAGGCGGCCGTTTTGGTCAGTGTCCCAACAACTGTTGGAAGTCCACAAATTTACCAAAATGCAATTCGAACAAACTTTCGTGTAGAAGCCATGGTTTATGTCTATGGAACGAAAGACTGGCAGGAAACCGAAGCGTTGACGCAGGCTTACACAGCATGCATCCGTACCTGCCTTGTACAGAAACGCGGTCTTGAAGGGTTTGCAGAAACAACCGTTTGGGATGGCGAAGAATATCTAGAAGGCGAACACAGCAGTGGTAGAACGACTGGCATTGGCCACGCTCGTTTTGTCGTGACTGTAGGCAGTGCTATGAACATGCACGGTGGCTTGCCACTACCATCCACAGCAGCACCTTCTGCATTGCCAGAAGTTGAAGCCGTAAACATCGCCGTCGAGAAGGAACCACTACAATGAGCAAGAAAAAGATTTTAATTCAGGCATCACACGTCATTTATGACGCCAGTGGCCAACCAATGTCACCCGGTTTCGTTTACAGCGTAACTGACGACGAAATAATTGATGGATACATCAAGCAAGGTTTTGCAAGTCTTGAAACTTCAGTAAGCGAAAGCGAAGTGAAGGAAGAACCCAAGAAGCCTGTAATTAACAAGAATTCAAAGACACAGGAAACTGAGTCGACCCTAACCCCACAGGAGAATAACTAATGGCTAATCAAGCCCCAGGCGTATACATTAACGTAGCCGCCAGCAGCGCAAGCACCCGTGGCAACAACCCTACCGGCACCTGGTTTGTCGTTGGTAATGCCGCAGGTGTTTCAAACATCGCAGTTCCAATTAATTCAATCGCAGACTTTACTAAGTACTTCGGTCAAATTGTTAACGGCCAGGTAACTGGTCGCTACGCAGTAAAGCCAGGCGCAGTCACTGTTGACAGCACCCTTCTTTACGACTCACTTGACGTTTTCTTCCGCGAAGGTGGAATTAACGCTTACGTTTCAAACGTTGCCCCTACTTCAACTGGTGCAACTGCAACAAGTGGTTCCAACGGTGGTAAGTTTGTTCTTACTGCTAATGGTAAGGGTGCTTGGGCAAACAGTAGCAGCGCCGGTGCAGCAGGTGTAATCCTGTCAATCACTGGAATTACTGTAAATTCAACTACTGCCTACCTTGCAACCATTGCTTACAATGGCATCACAATGGCAAGTTCACCACTTCTTGGAAGTGACACTGATGTAATTAACTGGGTAAACAGCCTTCCTGGCTATGTTTCAATGGTTACTGCTTCATCAGCATCAGCAAGTTCAATCCTTCCTTCAACTGGTTCAGTTACCAACATCTACCTAACCGGTGGAACTGACGCAGCAACTGCTGACGCAGACGTTGCAGTTGCACTTGAAGTATTCAACGAATCATTCGGACCTGGACAAGTTTCAGCACCTGGCAACACCAGCAACACCGTTTACGGAACCCTGACTAACCACGCTGCAGCATTCAACCGCGTTGCAATCCTTGACGCACCAAACAGCGCTACAGTCACAGACCTTACTGCCGCTGCAACGGTTGTTAAGTCAACTGCCAATGACCCATCCTACGCTGGCTTGTTTGCCCCCTGGTTGGTCGTTCCTGGCGTTGTATCTACCAGCCCAACCCAAACTAGCGGATTTGTATTTAACCGCACTGTACCGCCTTCAGCATTCGTTGCTGCTAACATTGCTGTAAACGACGCATCTTACGACGCTAACGTTCCAGCAGCCGGTATCGTAAATGGTTCAATTAACTACGCAGTAAACGTAACCCAAGCATGGGGCGCAGATGACCGCGGAACCCTTAACGCTGCAGGCGTAAACGTTATTAAGTTTGTACCTGGTCAAAACACCATTGCTGTTTATGGCTTCCGTTCATGTGCAGTAGACACCAACTGGGTCTACCTAAACAACGTTCGTTTCCGTATGCAAGTAATCAAGGACTTTGACAACATTGCCGAATCCTTTGTATTCCAAGAAATTGACGGTAAGGGCCACATCTTCTCGGCACTTAACGGTGCACTTTCTGGTCAATGCCAGGCATACTGGACTCGAAAGAGCATTTACGGCGATTCGCCTGCCAATGCTTTCTCAGTAAACGTTGGCCCACAAGTCAACACCCCAGCAACTATCGCTGCTGGTCAAATCAATGCTGCTGTTAACCTTCGTATGTCACCATTTGGTGAATTGGTCACTGTAAATGTGACTAAGTACGCAGTTACTTCGCCGCTTCCTTACTAATCAGTAAACTTTAATTCAAGGAGAATTTAAATGGCTACACAAGTATCAAGCCACTTTTACGGTTCAGAACAGCAGTGGCTAGCCACTTTGACTGTTGATTCAGTTGACTACGGAACTTTTGACAAGTTTGCAGGCGGAGACGTTTCTGCAGCCGTCAACAAGCACCGTCCCGGCGGAATGGGCCCAGAAATCACCTACCTATCAATGCCGACCATTTCGGACGTAACATTGACCAAGGTATACGAAACACAGCGTGACCACGACCGTCTTTCTGACCTGCACCGCGCAGTAGGAAACAAGTTGGCAACTGTCACCCTTCAACCACTTGACGACACTGGTGCCGCCTGGGGAAACCCACGCACCTACAATGGCCGAATTATTGCCGTTAAAGATGGTGGAACCGACTCGATGAGCAACGCAGCCCGTATGTTTGAGGTTGACATTGCCGTTGAAACAATCGGTGAGACTACTGCCGCTGGCACAAATACCCTTAATTCTGGTGTATAAATAGTTGCTTTTTAAGCGACTAGCAGTTAGAATTTAATGTAACCGAATCCATGGAGGAACACATGGTTGATTTTAATATTGAAAACCAAGACGGAAATGAATTTACTGCAGAGACTGCGGGGGCTGTTGCTGACGCACCAGTTGCGGAAGTAACGCCCCTGCTTTCTTTGAAGCACCGACGTGAACAGATTGTTAACGAACTATACGTTGACATTCAAGTACCACGTTGGGACGACCCAGAAATTTATGTACGATTTAAGCCAGTATCAGCAACAAAGTTGAATGCTACAATTGAAAATCGTCGCAAGCAAAAAGGCAACGACTGGTCATTCTTGGCCAATGCCGACATGCTTGTCGATTCATGCGTTGGTATTTTTGCAGTTGTTGATGGCGACTTTGACAACAAGTTATCACTTCGTAGTGATAACCCCAATGGCACCTGGACCAAGTTCGACCTCGACCTTGCCAAGGCCCTTGGGATTGAAGCGGTTCGTGCTGTAGACGCTTGCGTAGCACTTTACTTGACAGAAGGCGACCTTATTGACGCCGCTAATCGTCTGTTTAAGTGGAGTAATATCGCGAACGACGAAGCCGACGAAACTTTTTAAAGTCCCTGGATTCAGACCCCCACATTGAAACGGGGGCATACGCGATACTTCTTGGATTAGAACCGCGTAATATTCTGAACCGGGGCACCGTTGACTACTTGATTGACATTGCTTTAATGCAAAAAGCGATGACAATGGACGGTGAAAAAAAAGTAGAAGAAATTAAAGTTCTTGCGGAATTGATTGGCCTAGAAGTCGCGAAAACAATTGCAAAAATCTTCTAAACCACCTTTCCGCCTGTAACGCAATCAGGCGGCAGACCAATAGCCGCTACCCCACGCCGGGTAGCGGCTTTCTCCTTTTAAGGCACTTTTATGGCAAGTAAAGACAACAATGTAAATGTAAATGTGACCGGTAACACGAAGAAATTCGTGGAGGCAATGCAAAATGCCGCAAAGGAAAATAAGAATTTTGTAGATTCTGCAATTGTTACCGACGAAGCAGTTAAGGGTCTTGCTGACAGTTTTCAAATAGAAGCCGGTCAAATTAAAGAAGTACTTCCATTGATGATGAAGAACCGTGAAGTTCTTCAAAGAATGGGATACGACACAACTTTACTTACCGACCTTACGGATAAGTTAACTAATTCCACCGTTAGAAATAACCGTGTTTGGCAACAAAACTATGAAACTAAGCGCAAGGTCATCACAATGGATGACCGTCTTGCTATTGCTGACGAACGTATTGCACAGCGCCAAGCAGATGTAACACGTTCACTTGAAGCACAAAATGTAGGTTATTCAACCACATACAAAAACCTTACAAAACTAGAATCATTTGGAACCCCCGCCGTTTTGAAGGCGGGTACTTGGGGTGCGTTTGCACTAGGTGGTGTTGCTTACGAAGGTATTAAGCAATACATGAACTTCGATAAGTTAATGACCCAATCTGTAACACAGGCGGGTATTAACAAGAAGGAACTTCCCTGGCTTAATCAAACGGCACTAGACATTGCTAAGAAAACTGGTGTCAGCCTTACCGACATGGCTGACATTATTTACCGTGCCGCTTCTGGTACGGCTTCCTGGAATGACGGTCTAGGTGCTACAAAGACGCAATTAAAAGACGTCGTAGACATGGTTGCAAAACTTAGCGTTGTTGGAAATATTGCTGGTGGTCAAGCAACTGAACAATCTTCACGTGTACTTACTTCTTTGATTAACGCTGGTATGAAGGACATTGGTCAAATGTCCAACAAGAATGCTGCAAACTACAACAAAAATGCCGTAGAAAAGGCAGCAGAACTTTACAATGCTGCCATTGGTGCTGGTGACATTAAACCAAGCGAACTTATTTCCGCAATGTCCCGTGGTTTGATGCAGTCTGCAAAAGCAAACGGAATGTCCGCAAGGGACACGCTTGCTTGGGTTGACCTAATGACTTCTATGGGTAGTACTGGTTCAGTTGCTGGTACAAAAGTAACTACCGGTATTAACCAACTTGCTAACCCTACACAACAGGGTGCAAAGGCATTGGCTATCATTGGTATTAAACCTGGTGAATTGCAAAAAATTATGTCCGGTAATGCCACATATCAAGGGCAAAGTGGACTTTATGGTGCTGTTCTTGACCTTAGAAACAAGATTCAGGTAATGAATCCTTTTGCCAATTACCCTAAATATAAGGGTGCTGGTGGAAAACAGGGTGCCATTAATCAATTAGAATCATGGGGCGTTAATCAAATTACGCCAGAATTCCTTTCTAGATGGATGGCTGGAAAACTTTCTGCAACAGACCAGATGTTTGCAACATCGCAAATTCTTACCAAGTCGTTTGGTGGTTCAAAGCAGTTCGCTACCATTGCAACGCTTCTTGAAAACCCTGACAAACTTAAGGGAATTCTTGATTACTTCTCTACGCACGCAACCAAGAAATCTTTGGACGCTTCGATTCAAGAAGGTATGAATACACCTGCCGTGCAATTCAACAAAATGATACGTGGATTCCAAGTGGACCTTGTTGAAATTGGAAAAGCCATTACCCCCGCATTCCTTAAGATGGGCAAGGCGCTTCTTGGCGTAGTTGACTGGCTTACAAAGACAAAAGTAGTTCTTATCCCACTGGTCACCGTTATTGGTGGCCTTATTGTTGCTGCCGGATTATCAAAACTTGCTGGTGTTCTAAGGGGTGGATACGGCCTTATTGGTGGAATCATCAAGGGTAAAAACAGTCTGTTTGGAAAACTTGCTGGCGAAGACACTACAACTGGCCGTTACAGGACTTTTGGCCGTTTTTCTAAAACAAGAAATGAATTCACCCGCATGGCGGACCTTAACGCAGCAAAGATTGCTGAAAAACAAGGTCAGGACATTCTTAAATTTGGTGGTTTTATTGACGAATTTGGCGCTATTGTTCGTGGCGAAAGCCGCGGTGGTGGTAGCGGTGGTGGAAGCCTTAAAAGCAAACTTGAAAAAGATGCCGAAAAGAAACTTGTCAAAGAAGCAGAACAAAAGGGTTTAAGCACGGTTGAAAAAGACCTGCTTAACAAAGCCGGAAGCAATGTAGTTAGTAAGTCCGCTATTCGCACAGCACTTGCTGACAGCAAACTAGAAGGATTTGGCAAGGGGTACGGAAAAGGCGCTAAGGGAATCATTGACGAAACCTTTAGCAAACTTAACTTTGGTCGTGGTGGACTTGTTGGTGATGCTGAAAAAGTTGTATCAAAAGAAGCACCAGAAGTTCTAGAAAAAGTTGGTGGTCGTTTTCTTGGTGGTGGTTTAATGTCTGGCGCTGGCGACCTTCTTGGTGGTGGTTTAATGTCTGGCGCTGGCGACCTTCTTGGTGGCGCACTAGGCGGACCAATTGGAATGATTGCCATGACGGCACTTGCACCAATGATTACACCAATGATTGGAAAGGCGCTTGGCGGCTTAGTAAATATGTTTGGTGGCGGAAAGCCTACTGTTACTAGCCCAAATGCAAATACTACTCGTGTTAAGTTAACCGCCGCACAGCAAGCAATGCAAGATGCACAAAACAAACTTGCATCTGACATGCTGGCTGGTAGGGACACAACAAAAGACCTTCAAAACATTGCAAAATTAAAAGGTCAAATTACTGGACTTTCTGGTGGCCTTGCATGGGAAAGTGGAAAAAACGGATTCAAACACGTTTATGGCGCTTTCAAAAGCATGGTTAGCCTAAAAGCAATGGAACAATCGCTTTTAACAAAAGACAAAAGTGGAATTTATAGCATGAAATCCGGTGGTTGGGACAAGATTTTTAATTCACCCCAATTCAAATCCCTTCCGCCAGACCTTCAAAAAGCACTTAAAATTGGTGACATAACAAGATTCAACAAGGCACTTTCTGCAAACAAAAATAGTTATGCAAATGTTCTTGGTGCAAATTTTAGAAGTGACATTCTTAATGCAGATTCAAACTGGTTTAACCGTGGTGCTGCCGCAAAATCTGCTAAGGGTGTTTCTGGATTTATAAACAAATTCATCAAAAAAGATTACATGTCTTACGGAAGTCCGGAACAAGCACGTTCCAATTACTCCACTGAAATGTATGCTTCGCTTAGGGCAACTGCTATGGCTGGCATTGAAAGTTCACGTGCAAAGAATTCCACTGGCGCTGTTAGGGCTGCTTACGAAAAACAAGCAAAGGAACTTACGAAAACTGCTGCAAACCTTCAAAAGGGTGCTGAAGCATTGGCTAAAAAGGCTAGGCTTGACCCTGCAGACATTAAGGCTCAGGCAGATGCAGCGGCACAAGCCAACAAGGCTGTTTACAAAGAAGTTGGTCTTACGGCTGATGCCTTTAGCGCGGCAATGGTTTCTGCGATTAATACCGCAGCCGGTGGTCTAGCGACTATTGTTAACAATCAGAATTCTGGAAAACACGCAAGGAAATAGGCTATAAATGGCAACAGTTACTAATAGGCTAGTCACCCTTGAACCAGACACGTATGCCAACACCGCAAATGGTGTTACTGGCAGTCGTTCTGCTGGTACGGGTTTTTATAACATAACAATGGGTCTGGTTGATAATGCATTGTATGGACCAATTACTTCTGGTGGTTGGCAGGTTGTTGACCGTCCAAAGCAGGTATCTGCAACACAATGGATGGACCGTGCACCGTACAAACTTGAATTTACGGGAATCCTTGATTCATCAGTGACTGCACCAACCGGCAGTTCTAGCACTGTTGAAACAGACTGTGCACAACTAGAACTTTGGATGGAACCATTAAAAGGCCTTCTTGAACCACCTTCAATACAGGTTGATGGGCCTTTGCCTGGAACAAGCCGAACATGGGTTCTTTTTGCGATTGAATTTCAAGACGCAATTCGTGACTTTACTACTGGTCTTAGAATTCAGCAACAGGTAAAAATTACACTTTACGAATACAACCCGCCGCTTGCAACTGCTACCCACACTTCTAATTATTCCCCCGCGGACGCGTGGACACAAAACAACCTTGCTGGTGTTAATTCCTCAAAGAACCCAACACCAAACCTAAAGGGAACACCACTTTCCTTTGCTGTTAATACAGGTGCTACAAACACAAGTACTGCTGGCGTAAACACGTCTTACGCACCTAACCTTACAAAGCCATCATACAAACTTTACGTTGTAAAAAATGGTGATACACTTGATAGTATTGTAGGTAAAATGGGTGCTGATTATGGCAACCAAATACTTGCAGTAAACGGTATACGTGACCCTGCTGTATTTCAATACATGCTGGGCGAAACAATTATCCTACCTTAATTATGGCAATAAAAGCAAAAGCACCAGCAACTAAAAAATCAACAGCAACACCATCAAAGAAGAACACGACACCTGGCGCCCCAGCACAAGGAACAACGGATGGCATTACTACCACCACGACAATTGTTCCGCATTCAACTACCACAACGCCAACCACGGCAGTAACAACTGCTGGTTTTGGGCCTTTTAGTCTTGAAACGTTTACCCTTGTAAACCCAAAGACTAATAAAGAATCTTCTGTACCAGTTGACTACCGCCTTGCTCTTGGTAATGCAATCCTTCAAAAAACCATTATGGGTGCATCAACGCTTACGCTTCAATTAAACGACCCAAACCGTCAACTTATTAAAAGTATTGTTGCCCAGGGAACAACCCTTACAATTAAAGAAGGAACAAAAAGTCTTAGGTTTACCCTAGTTCAATTTGTAAAAGCATCTGACCAAATTCAGTTAATATTTGAATCTGAAACAATTTATCGTCTGCGAAACCAGCGCGGTGTTATTGCGACCACAACTGGAACTGGCGTAACACCATTTATGCATGGTTTGGTAACTGCACTAAATAAGGGTAAAAAAACAACAGACCCTACCTATATTGGCTTCAACGCAGTTGACTATGCAACAACCTGGTCAAAATTGGCAGGAAATTCAAAGAAGCCAATTGTTCAGATTGGCCTTGGTCGTGGAACCACCACTGACCCAGCAGAAGATTCTTGGACGGCGATGACCAGAATTGCATCTGGTATTGGTTGGCGTTTGTGGGAAAATGAAAACACCATTTATTTTGGACCAGATGAATACTGGCTTGGTCTTCTTACCGAAAAAAAGGTAGGCGGAAAAAACGTTGCTGTACCACCAATTAACCTGATGAAAGGTGCTAATGCACCAGTTCAAATTCTTCAGGAATGGAGTGACACGGGTGTTCAATTGATTGACTATGACTGGGATGTTGGAAAGCCATACGCCCAGGCAACCGTAACTGCACTTTTGGACAACTGGCAATACAACCTAGGTGAAATTGTTAACGTATCAAACCTTGGTCCCGGAAGCGGTTACTGGATGGTATCTGGTATGCAACGTGACATGTTTCTTCCGCAGGCAACAATTACCCTTCAGGTGCCAATGCCGTTTGCTTCGGTTTATGACCCAACATCTGCACCATTGCCAGGATTCCCACTAACAGCAGCAACAATTCTTTAGGATTTAAAATGCGTTCAAATGATGCTTCTGTAATGCTTCAATCAATACTTTCTAACGGTTCGCCTGTTTATGTAAACGCGACCCAGTATGAAGGTGTTTACTACGGATATGTACACCAGACTCACGCAACTACGGGTTCAATTCCAGTTGGTCAAATGACGCTTGTAATTCCAGGAATTAGTTCAGACCACGTTTGGGGTCCTGTTCCGTACCCAGGCGCCTATCCACCACCCCTGAAAACCACATGCTCGCTTTCATGGGGAATTGACAATAACCCTGTAGTTTTGGCTTTTTATGGCTTTAGCGCAGGAATGGTTCACTACGGTGCAGGCTACCCAAGTTCTTCGGTTGGAAATATTGGTGATATTTACATTGATACCCAAGGCGTTGTTTATAACGGTCCCACCATTGTTCACCAGGGTCCAAACATCTATGGGCCAAAAACAAGTAGTGGCTGGGGAAGCCCCACACCCATCGCTTAAATCCTTGATTTAATGCAATTCATGGTGTAAGGTTCTACTATGATAAGCATCTTTACGCCCACCCACAACCCAAAATATCTGGACCAGGCTTACGAAAGTCTTAAAAACCAGACTTATACAGCATGGGAATGGGTGGTGTTACTTAATGGTGACGCTAAGTGGAACCGTCCAGAATATGACGACCGCGTTGTTATCATTAAGGCAAGCAAAAAAAGTGAAGGATTTGTTGGCGCTTTAAAGCGCGAAGCAGTCAGTCATTGCGTTGGCGAAATCCTTGTGGAATTAGACCACGACGACATTCTTATGCCAAACGCATTGGAAGAAATTGCACAAGCCTTTGCTGAAAACCCAGATGCTTCCTTTGTTTATTCTGATTTTTCCTACATTAACGAAGATGGCACACCAAGCAATCACCGTTATTCTTCCGAATATGGCTGGGAATACCATGTAGAAGATGGCTACAACGTTTGCCATGGCATGGAACCAAGCCCACACAACGTTTCTTTGATTTGGTATGCACCAAACCACGTTCGTGCTTTCCGTAAGTCTTCTTACAAAGATGCCGGTGGTTACGACGAAAAATTAAAAGTTTTGGACGACCAAGACCTTATGGCGCGTTTGTTCATTCAGGGTGAATTTGTTCACGTAAAAAAGAACCTTTACCTGCAAAGAATGCACGAAGAAAACACGCAATCAAAGTCTGACATTAACCCATTCATTCAAACCGAAACCGTAAGAATGAATAACGTTAATCTTCAGCCTATGCTTCTTGCCTGGTCAAAGCGCAATAATCTTATGGCAATCGACATGGGTGCTGCACATAATCCAACACCAGGATACGCAACGCTTGACATGCACGAACCAGCAGACCTTGTTGGTGATGTTTTTGACATTCTTGCAAGCCTTGACGACAACAGTGTTGGTGTTATCCGCGCAGTTGACTTCCTGGAACACATCCCAGACAAAGTGCGTATTTGGAACGAAATGTATCGCGTCCTTGCCCACGGCGGAATGGTCCTAAGCCTTACACCTAGCACAGATGGACGTGGTGCTTTCCAAGACCCAACGCACAATTCTTTTTACAACGAAAATAGTTTCTGGTATTTTGCAGATGAAAACTACCGCAAGTACGTTCCAGAACTAAAGATGGACTTTCAAGCCGTTACGCTTCAAACATACTTCCCAAGCGAATGGCACAAAAAACACAATATTTCCTACGTAAACGCAAACCTTATTGCACTTAAGGGTGGTGAGCGTCAAGGAGGAAGACTAGGAATCTAAAATGGCAGAACCAATATCTGAACTTTATGCTTCATGGGCAAATGAAACAGGAATTGTACTTAACTGGACTGCAGCATCAGACGTTACCACTGGTTCACAATACGTTGTTTATGTTCTGCAGAATCCTTCAAACCCTTTTCCAACATGGTCAAAGGTAAGCACATTAGGTTCTAATGTTTCTTTTGCGCCTTCTTCTTCAACCTACACGCTGACAAACCCTGTAAATACCTACACTTTTCCGCAACAAAAAATAGAACAACTTAACCTAATAGGTGTTGTTGCTCCAAATTCTTTTGCTTTTAGCGTTATTCACATTGACGTTAATGGTGTAGAAAGCACCCCAGTTAATATCTGCGTATTTAAGGCACCAACAGTATTCCGCTACGGTGTTCCACACCTTACAAACGGAATAGTTGTTGACCCGTGGAATCAATTTGAAGTAAATGTGCAAGATTCCTACGCAGAAATTTCAAGCAATGTCGCAATGTATATGGGAACAGAACGTGGTCAAAGAACCGCAGTTCCTTCCTTTGGAATTATGGACCTTCCTTTTTCCGACATTAATACTTCGCAAATTCAAAAAGAACTGTTTAAGTGGGAACCACGCGCAACGGTTTCTGTAACGGTTAAGTATGATGACAAAAACCAAGCAGTATTAAATGTAAATGTTCAAACAAATTCTAACGGTGAATAATGGCCTATATTAACCTTCCTGTAGTAACAGACACAAACGTCTTAGTTCAACAAGCACTTAACAATCTGGCCAGCAATATTCCTGGCTGGATTCCACGCGAAGGAAACCTAGAAGTTCTTCTGTTAGAACAATTTGCAATTATGGCTTCAGAAGCAGCAACGGTTGCTTCTAATGTTCCCGATGTTATTTTTGAATACTTCGGTGGACTTGTTGGAATTACGCCAAATACAGGTGCAAACGCAACCATTCAAACCACATGGACGCTTGTAAGCGCTGCTGGTAATGGTGGTTACACCATTCCCGCGGGAACTATTGCTGGATTTTTTTACGGCGGTGCGGCATATCAATTCCAGACTATTGCCGACTACACAATCCCAATGAATTCAACTACTGGTTCAATTCAGATGCAGGCAGTTTCAGTGGGTTCTGTTTACAATATTCAAAACCTTTCACAGTTGAATGTTCTTTCTACGTACCTTCAACTTACAACGCCAAACCCAAATGTAGTAAGTATTCTTATTACAGCAACCGCGGCAACAGACCCTACGCAAACGCTTGGTGTTGATGCTGAAACATCTGAACAATTCTTAAATCGTCTAACTGCTGAATTGCAACTATTGGCACCACGTCCAATTACCCCAAGTGACTTTGCATTGTTTTCACAAAATGTTGCTGGGGTATATCGTGCTTTGGCTTTTGACGGATTCAATCCATTTACAAATAGGCTTACAACTGCTGATGCAAACCTTCTAACTGCAGCAACTTCTTCTTCCGCCCCCGCAAATTGGGGCGTAGTTGGAAACGGAACCGCAACTGTTCCTGCGCTTTCAACCCCTGGAACATCACCAGCAAACTATCTTCAGATAACTTCTACTGGAACTGCACTTTTAAATAACGTACCATTTAATGCCGCGGCTTCTGAAGGCAGTAATACAATTGTTATAAATGTAGGCACAGGACCAACTTTTAGCAATAGTACTATTAGCGGAACTAACCCAGCATTTGTTCTTATTAAAGATTCTACTAACGGTAATGAAATCGTTATGGTTACTGCTGCTTCTGCAAAAGCGGGTAGTGGTGCCGGTGCTACACAAACACTTACCATTGCGTCAGATGGTACTCAAATAGCACATGACACAAGCGCAACTGCAACCCTTCTTCAGGGTGCATCACTGCCACTAGTCGTAAGTCTTTCCGCAAATGCAGATTACTACCAAGCAGCAACTGTTATTGAAGCAGGTAATGCTACAACTGCTACTGACGAAGCATACGTTGTTTCAGTTGCCACATACGTAGATGGTTCCGTGGAAGTATTTTCTTCTACGAACATTGCCGATTCTTCGCTTCACACGTACACTTCTGGAACTAAGACAATTGTTTGCAACATTGAATCCGCAAACTATTCATCTAGTTCCGCACTTGCTTTTGATGCCGCTGTAACAAGCACGTACACAAACTTAAAACCATACATTGTTTCGGTTCAATCGTACGTTCTTCTTAACACAACGCAAACAACCAAAACGCACAAAGTGCTTTACAATTCTTTGAATCAAGTTCAACTTGCGTTAACGCCAACGGGAAGCCTGACAATTTCTTCAGACGACCCAACTGCAACCACAAGTAGTTACAACTTTATTCCTGACGCAACGTTTAGTGACTACCTGTACACAAATGGTAGTTCCGCTTCATGGACAAACCCTGCTGGAACAACAATCCTTCCAAATTACGGTGTTCAATACTTAGGAACAGGAAGTGCTAACGGAAGCAATATTACAGTTGCTTCTCAAATCTTTAACCTTTCTTCAGTTCCTTTAGACACCATGGCAACAACGCGTACATACACATTGTTTGCAAATGTTGATGCTAGTTACACAACAAATTCTACGTATTCAGACATTTTTGTTGAAGTTGTAGATGTTGCCACAAACACCGTTCTTGCTACCTTGACACCGACACAGGCAATTGCCGGAACGTTAGTTTCTACCTTTACGCTTTCCGCACCAAAGGATGTTCAAGTAAAAATTATTTTTGGGACTGGATTAAAGGTCCCACTTGGCGAAAGTGTTATTGTTGCTAATGTTGGCGTTCTTTCTGGAACCTACATTGTTTCAACGCTTCCTGAATACGAACAAGACAACTATTTCTGGACCCCTGGTGGTCTTTATGACCCAAATACATTCAACTACCCACGCAATGTAACAGTTGCGCCAGTTGATGTAAATGGACTTTCTGTTGGACCAGTTATTTCAGATACTGTTGCAGACTACCTTCAAGCACGTCGTGAAGTTAATTTCACCGTTCAAACAATAACCCCAAGTTATGTACCAATTGACGTTCAATGGGGTGGTTATGTTTCTGCTGGCTATACAGCAGCAGATGTTCAGGCTTCAGCAAATGCTGCAATTCGCGAATTCCTTAACCCAGCAACATGGGCCGGTGGTTCAAACACCCCACCATACTGGGACGGTTCGCAAACCACAGTTCGTGTTATGGATATTGCAGGAATCATTGCTTCTGTTCCTGGTATTTCTAGCATTTCATCGGTTCAAATTAGAACTTCTTACCCACTAAACGGTTCTTTTGGTACAAGTGACATTGCACTAAATGGTGTTGCACCGCTTCCAATTGCAAACAGTTTGGTTGGTGTTTTGTTTACAAATAGTCAAAATGCCTATAGTGGACTTGGATAATGTCACTACCAACTAGTTACAGCACGGCTTCCGTTTACAAAACGGTTCCGCAATTTATTCAAGATAAAGATGCTGAAAATGGCTACCCACTTTGGTACTACATTTACAGCGTTGCCCAAACCATTGACGCAATCAACGTTTTAACACGTGATTACATGGGCCCAGGAATTCACGTAGAAGCAGACTTTGGTAATTACACGGGTTCTGGAATTTCTGACGCACAACTTGCATATGCAATCAGCGCAACGGATAAAACAATAACAATTTTTAATACAGATAAGACGTGGCAAGTTATTGACACATCTGTTTCGTTTAAATTGAAGATTGTTGATACAGCAATTAATGTTGAAGAAATCATTACCGTACCCGCTGGTAATTACAATTGGTTAGCACCTTTTGTTATACTTACCAATGTAACACGCGGTGCAAATGCAGTGGAACATGATGCTTCTACTGGTGCTGATGGCAGTATTTACATCAAAGACTATCTTGGTGCCTATGGTTGGTCGCAAGCAATTGATATTGTTCGTTGCCCAAATTATGCGCTTCCGTGGCTTGCACAATTTGTTGGTGCAGAAATTTTACCGAATTCAAATTTGAATCGTCAGCAAATGACGCAAAAAATTGAACAACGTGCTGGCTTTGACCGTGCAACAGCAAATGCAATTGTTGACGAACTTGTTGCTATTACCAATAGTCAAATTCCTACTTCTATTGCCCCGCTTTCAAGAAGCCAAGTTATTATCCTTGAAAATGCACAAGCAGTTAATTCTGGTTCAACAACTAGTTACATATACAATCAATACGCTTTAACGCTTTTGATTCCAACACGTGTATTTTCAAATTACACCTATCAGTCACTTAAAGATGCTGCTGGTGGAAACGCTGCAACTTATACAACTACCGATACCTTTATTTCAAGTCTTGGTGGTCTTTATTTCAGCCTTTCTGGAAATACGCAACCTAACAATAATTCACCATACGTCAATTTCGTTTATCGCTACCGCCCCGCCGGAATGCAGATATTCGTCGGAGGTTATTAACCATGGCCACAGGCTCAACAAGCAGGGCACACGTCCCATATCCATTAAGTAGTGACTCTGCAATTATTGCGTCGGACATTCAAGCCGTTGCACAATTCATTGACACCAACGTACCAACGTACGTTCAGTCAGCATCAACACCTGCAACGCCTGTTAACGGCAATGGTGAAATTTGGTGGTGTACAGACAACACAAGTCTTTACTACGGTTTCAATTACTGGGACGGAAACAACTGGTTTAATGTAACCACGCAAATGTTTATGGTGGGAAATATGGCACCAAGCCCAGTTTTCCCAGGTCTTGTTTGGTATGACACAACCAATGTAAATGGTGCTCTTAAATATTGGAGCGGAACTGCTTGGGTCAGCATTATTCCAACAACCGCAACAAATGGTCAAGTCCTTACATCATCTTCTTCAGGAGGTCAGTGGGTAACACCTAGTTATGTACCAAATGCAACTGGTGTAACAAACGGTTACGTTCTAACTGCAAGCGGTGGAACATATTCCTGGACCGCAGTAAGCGATTCAACCAAATTGCCGCTTTCTGGTGGAACAATGACCGGTGCAATTGCAATGGGTTCCCACAAAATTACAGGTCTTTCAAATGGAACCACGGCATCTGATGCCGCCGCTTTTGGACAAATTCCAACAACACTTCCACCAAGCGGTTCTGCTGGTGGTTCTTTGGCTGGAACCTACCCAAACCCAACGCTTTCAACAACTGGTGTTTCTGCATCAACTTATGGTTCTGCAACAACCGCACCACAAATTGCGGTAAATTCAGAAGGAAGAATTACATCCGCTTCTAGCGTAACCATTACTGGAACAACGCCTGGTGGTGCTGCTGGCGGTGACCTTACAGGAACCTATCCCAATCCAACGCTTATTGCAACGGGGACTGCCGGAACTTATGGTTCTGGAACATCAATTCCAACAATTACAACGGACAGCAAAGGTCGCGTTACTTCAGTAACCACAAACGCTGCAACCGACACTACCAAAATTCCACTTTCAACAGTTTCTGCTGCTGGTGACATTATTCTTGGTTCTGGTTCTAGCACGGTTACACGCTTGGGAATTGGTACAAATGGTTCGGTTCTTACTTCAAATGGAACCACGGCAACATGGGCAACGCCTACTATTGCTGCAAACACCACGTTTATTTCGCCAATTGAAACCGCAAACGTTGTTTCTGGTGCTTCAACCGGAACAATTGCAGTTAACGTAACAACTTCTTCACTTTGGTACTACAACAGTAGTGCTACAGGAAACTTTACCCTTAATATTCAGGGAAGCAATTCAGTTACGCTTAATTCAATACTTTCTGTTGGTCAATCAATCACCGTTGTTTTTATGAATACTAACGGTTCAACGCCCTACTACATGTCGGGACTAAAAATTGACTCAACAACGGTAACGCCAAAATGGCAAGGAACTTCTGCACCATCTGCTGGAAATGCAAACGCAACAGACGTTTACACACTTCTAATTCTTAAAACAGCAGCAAACACATACACGGTTCTTGCTTCATTGGTACCATTCGCATAAGGAACGAAAATGCCTATTTCACAAATGTTTGCTGGTTTATCAGCACGCGCCGAAGGATTCACTACTGCGTTCTTAAAAACAATTAGCGACACATTTAACCGAAGCAGTTCTTCGGGTGTTTTGGGCACTGCCGATTCTGGCCAAACTTGGTCACTTGTAAATGGAACTTGGTATACAAACAGTGGTGTTGCCGCAACTACTTCAGTAGCAGCAAATTACCCATATGCAACAATTCCATACAAAGCAGACGCTACAATAACACTAAAATCTACAACAACTGGAACGGGAATTCTTTTCTGGCAAACCGATTCAAATGATTGGTGGGCTGCGCAAACAAATTCAACGACTTCAACGTATTACACAACTGGAACTGTTGGTTACTGCATCCCTAGTGATTGTTGTTCAGGAAGCCCAAGTACTTGTTCGTATTACAGCCCAACATATGGCAACAACTGTTGTGCTTATCAGTGTCAATCAAGTTACGTTTGTGGTGCTGGTTACACAGGCCCATCTTACTACGCTGGTTACTATAGTGCATGTTGCACAACAAAAAACACTTGTGTTGCTTCCGGTTATTGCGGTTCTTATTACAGTGCTTGCTGCAATGGTTCAAATACATGTTCTGCTTCATCAAAATGTGGTGCATCAGGTAAATATGCAGGAACGTATAACGCTTGTTGCACAGGTTCTAACCACTGTTCTTCTTCGTCTCACTGTGGTGCCTATTTTTCAACCTGTTGTACAGGTAGTTCCAGCGCCTGCGTATCAAGTCCAAGTTGCGGAAAAACATACGCCCCTGGCTATTACTACATGGGAACCTATAGCAATTGTTGTAATCTTCAATGTTTACAAAATTCATGTTGTTCAGGTTCACAAAGTTATTGTCAATCAGATTCATGTTGTTCCATTGGTTACACAACCGGAACTGTTGCACAGACACAATGGAATTGGCAACTTAGCATTCTTCAATCTGTAGGCGGAATTGTTTCAAAAATTGCTAACGCAGTTTTGGCAACAACAACAAGTCAAGACGTTTCATCAACACAACAAATTAATGCAATAAAGGTAGTGACATTGGGCAACAATGTTACCGCAACTGGTTACAGCGACCAGGCGGGCACAACATCGTTGGGAACTGTATCAACAACAAACACTGGTTCAAAGGGAACTGGTGTAGGAATTATTAATGCGCCCGAAGGTTACTTTGGCGATGGCTACAAAACCGTCGGGCCTTTTACAGCACAATAAAGGACAATTATGGCTAAATATCCAAAGGCTCAATTTGTTGGGGCAGACCCACACAACTTTTCTACTAACAAAATTACACCAAAATTTATTGTGATACACGTTGAAAGTGGCACAGAATCTGGAACAAACGCTTGGTTTCATAACCCCAAAGCACAAGTTTCAGCACACTTTGGCATTGGAAAAGATGGAACTATTTATCAATTTGTTGATACTGACCAAACTGCATGGGCAGAAGCGGAACTTAACGGTGTTTCAATTTCAATTGAACACGAAGGTCTTAGCGGTCAACACCTTACTGCAAAACAAATTGAAGCAGATAAGGGTCTTATCCAATGGATTCACGACACTTACAAAATTCCTCTTGTTCTAACATTCAATCAAAATGACCCACATGGTGGCGTTCTTCCCCATGGAAAAATTAATGAAGGCGCAATGTCGCACCCTGACTGCCCAGGACAGCCAATCATTGATGATATTCACGCTTTGTTAAATAGCATGGTGCCGAAAGCATAAAACCATGATTGCCACGTCCATTTTAGACGGAACCAATTTTTGGTTCAACTATATTGCAGCCATCGGTTTTGCATCAGCAACAATTTGGGGTGCTGTTACCTTTATTCACCGTAGGTGGATTAAACAGGTTACTTCAATTGTTAGCAAAGAAATTGATGCTGATTTTAATTCAAAAATCGCTAAAGAAGTAGAGCACATTTACAAAGAGACAACCCATAATGGGGGGAGTAGCATGAAAGACGCCATTCGGCGTTTGGAGTCAAACACCCGCGAAGGTTTTGACAAACTTGAAAAACAACAAGAACAACTGGAACGATACATTCAAAAACTAGACAAAGCGCTTGAAAGGCACTTTGGTTACCATGAAGGAATCGATGACTAACATGCCCAAAAGGCAAAGTCACTGGGAATTTCACCCTCACGTACGTAGTGGTGAGGACAGAACAATAGGGGAGCGAGCCGCTGATGCAATGCGTCACGGTATGGGAAGTTGGCCCTTTGTTTTTGCATTTGTAGTATTTATGACCGTATGGATGACGGCAAACGCATTTTCAAAACACCCGTTTGATGCGTATCCGTTTATTCTTTTAAACCTTATGCTTTCAACCCTTGCGGGTTTACAGGGAGCAATCCTATTAATCGCTGCGAAACGTGCTGACCGTATTTCTGCAGAATTGGCCAAGTATCACTTGGAAGTTAGCGAAGCAACAAAGCAAATGCTGGAGGAACACCGACAAATGCTTGAAAGGCTTACTAAGTGAAAATTTGGTTAGAAGTTTTATTCTATTCAGGAATTGGCTCTATCTGTATGGTTGCCCGTGACATATTGGCAACTGTATTAACAAAGGCTATTGCAGAAGGCAGGCACAAACTTGCTGGAAATATGGATGGTCTTAGTGATGTTGTAAATATTATTCTTGCGTCTTTTTCTGGTGTTGAATTAATTCACCTGGGATGGCGCGGTTGGTTGGGTATTCTCCCAATTGGTTTAATCGGAAAAATAACCACCGAACGTGCATCTAAATGGTCGCACGAAAATGTTCAAGAGGAAAACTAATGGCTGAACGCATTGCAGGTAAGCGCGGTAAAGGTGCTGCCGTACAACTTTCAATGGGTACCCTTAAGCAGTATATTAAGGGACCTTTATTTAAAACGCCACGTTCGTTTGACTATTCAAACCGTGTTAAGTCATACCCAATGGCCTTAAATGACACTTACGGTGACTGCACTATTGCTGGTGTTATTCACATGCTTCAACTTCAGTACGCTGAAATTGGGGAAATCTTTGAATATCCTGGCGACGAAATTGTTAAAGACACATATTTTAAACTTTCTGGCGGTGCAGATAGTGGTCTTGTAGAACAATCAGTTTTGCAATCATGGTTAAAAGACGGGCTATTTAACAACAAAATTTCCGCTTATGCACCAGTAAACATTAAAGACCGCGATGAAATGGCTGCCGCTATTTACCTTTTTGGTTCCGTTTACCTTGGCGTAGAAATGCCAGACACTGCTGAAATTCAATTTGAAAATCACCAGCCATGGCATCTTGATGGCAATTTTGACCCACCCACTGGCGGACACTGCGTTATTGCCACTGGTTGCAATCGTTTTGGCATTGACATTATTACCTGGGGTGCCACTGAATCAATGACTTGGCAATGGTGGGAAGAATACGGTTCAGAAGCCTGGGTTGTTGTCCCCGAAATTTTTGTTGAAGCCGACCACGGCCCAGTATGGAACATTGACATACTTGCACTACAAGAGGATTTGAAGAACCTTGACAACTAATATTCAACCACCGCAACACGGCGATGCCGTATTTGCACACACAAACAACACGTATGGCTGGGTAATTCGCTTAGGTCAGGCAATCCGTTGGTGGAAATACCGTTCATGGAACCACATGGCGTACGTTGATTCTGTTGACGAAGACGGAACTATTTGGGTTATCCAAATGGCGCGTCGTTGTGAAAAGGTAAAAATTCAAGATGTTGCCCCTAAAGGACACGTCAAAATTATTCCATGCCCATCAGAAGTAAACCGCGAAATGGCGTCTGCCTACGCAACAAAGCGTCTTGGAACTAAATATGGCGTTCTTACAATTATTAGTATTGCTATCAATTTGTTTATGCCAAACCCACTGCGTCTTGATATTCGTAAAGACGACACCCTTATCTGTTCTGCCCTTGTTGCGCGTGCATGGGAACACGGTGGTTGGGATTGCCCAATAGACCCATTTCAAGTCACCCCTGCCGAATTTGACAAACTTCTTGGCGGCGGCGGAATACAAATCTACTAATGGCGGAAGAACATGACCAACACGTTAGTCATCGTTACGTTGTACACTATCCTGCTCATCCTGAGCGAACTGATGACCCACACTACAGGGACTTTAATGCTTTCAGACGTAGAACGAAAGACACTGCGCAGTGCGCTATTGGTCTTCATCGCAATGATTTTAGTGAATGTTCTTTAGAACAACCACTTGAACTTCATCATGCTCACGTAGAATTTTCACTACAAAATGGCGTAGAATTAAAGTGGCTTGAAGTTGATTACCCAGGAATTAGTGACCCAGATTCTGTAGGTGCATGGGTTGAAAGTGCCGAAAATCTTTTGTGGTTGTGTGAATTCCACCACAGGGGTCCAGGCGGCGTTCACGTTGCATCGGCATCAGATTACGAAGCGGAAAAATACGTTCGTAGTTTGATTACCCCAATTATTGAAAAAACTAAGGAATAAATATGGCATATCCTGACGAACTTACTATTCGTTCCTACGGTGGTTCAGTACCACCAGCATACATAACTTCTGATATTCCAGACTACTATACCCCTAACCAGACGATTACTATTTCGTCAACGGCAGGTTGGTACGAAGTAAGTGAAACAGGCCAGGCGACAACCATTCCGATGGGTACGTCTGGTCCATTTGTCGTTTCTGTAAACATGGGGGCAGCAAACGAAGAAAAGATTCTTTGTTCTTCAATTAACTTAGCAGATGGCTTTATTACTGTTTGGACAGATGGAACAAACAATGGTCGTGGTTATGACGCAACCATTATTCAAACACACTATCACCAGACTACCCAAAACAAAACACCAGACATATTCCACATTCTTAGTGCTGTTGAAATTCTTCAACTTAATAAAGGAACAACGGAAGCAATTTTAACCGCTAATCAAGCACTTAGTTATGCAATTGCAGGTGGTGCACAGGGCGTTCAAGGGGCACAGGGTGCCGATGGGTTACAGGGACCACAGGGTTCACAAGGTTCTGCAGGGGCACAGGGAACTGTTGGAATGCAGGGACCGCAGGGTTTACGGGGTTTAACGGGAACTGGTACACAAGGCGCACAGGGTGTGCAGGGTTCTACTGGTGAACAGGGACCACAAGGAAACCAAGGTGAAAACGGAATTGGAACGCAAGGACCGCAAGGTGCAACGGGAACACGGGGTTCACAAGGTTCGCAAGGTTCGCAAGGTTCGCAAGGTTCGCAGGGTTCGCAGGGTGCAACTGGTGCCGGTACGCAAGGTCCTCAGGGTGCAACCGGAACAGGAACACAAGGAGCACAAGGTGTTCAGGGTGCAACTGGTTCTCAAGGGGCAACAGGAAATCAAGGCTCAACGGGAGCCCAAGGTTCAACAGGTGCTCAAGGTAATCAAGGCTCACAAGGACAACGCGGTTATCAGGGCTATCAAGGCGACCAAGGTCTACAAGGCCCGCGCGGTTACCAAGGTTCTGCTGGTTCACAGGGAACTGCTGGTTCACAAGGTTCGCAAGGTGACTTTGGACCACAAGGTCCGCAAGGTTATCAAGGTTTTACTGGTGACCCAGGAATCTATGAATCAAACGATGGTCTTCCACCAGTTGATGAAAACATTCTTTGGCTTGATGAAACAGTTGCGGGACTTGGCTCACAAGGTCCACAAGGCACGCAAGGGGCACAAGGGCTACAAGGTGCCAGGGGTTATCAAGGCACCCCAGGGGCACAGGGCGCACAAGGTGCAAATGGAACCAATGGAAATCAAGGTTCACAAGGTACGCAAGGCTTTCAAGGTGCAACTGGTTATCAAGGTTCACAAGGTAATAATGGTCCACAAGGTGCACAAGGTCCGCAGGGAACTACTGGCCCACAAGGAACCCAAGGAAACCAAGGGGTTGCTGGTACCAATGGTACCAATGGT
>Ga0208874_1000046_pt1 | contig 43668 bp, 42 predicted proteins | sample CryBogCBH10Oct08_FD_184604 | JGI IMG/M metagenome (GOLD analysis project Ga0208874, IMG submission 184604) | Freshwater microbial communities from Crystal Bog, Wisconsin, USA - CBH10Oct08 (SPAdes) (version 2) | ecosystem: Environmental > Aquatic > Freshwater > Lake | place: Crystal Bog... | reverse complement strand
GCCTCAATCAGTTCATTGTGAGTACCGGGCATTGCTTGAACTGAATTAATCGTAAGCGAGGCCCATTGCTTCACGAACCTCTCTCATGGTTTCTTGTGCCACTTTACGTGCCTTATCGCAACCATCAGCAATAATAGAGCGCAATAGGCTTGGATCATCCAAATACTTTTGTGCCCGCTCAAACATCGGCTGTTGCTCTAAAAGAATCGCGTCAATCACAGGCTGCTTACACTCTAGGCAACCAATACCAGCTGATTTACAGCCCTTCTCAACCCATTGCTTGGTTTCTGCATTGGAATATACCGCATGCAATTGCCATACAGGGCAACGTGCAGGATTACCCGCATCAGTGCGTCGAACTCGCGCAGGATCCGTGGGCATGGTCCGAATGGATTTAATCACCTCGTCCGGTTGCTGACGAATGCTAATGGTATTACCGTAGGACTTGGACATCTTCTGGCCATCAATGCCCGGCATGCGAGATGCTGAAGTCAACAAAGCTTGCGGCTCAGGCAGAATGATTTTTCTAGAGCCTTCTAAAAAACCGAACAGCCTCTCACGATCAGCCATCGATAAGCTTTGAGCTTCTTGCAATAAGGCCTTAGCCTGCTCAAGCGCCTCCTCGTCACCGCGCTCCTGAAAAGCGACGCGCAACTCCGCATACATCTTGGCACGCTTACTGCCTAACTTCTTAACTGCTTCTAGCGCCTTTTCTTCAAAGCCAGGTTCACGTCCATAAAGATAGTTAAAACGACGGGCAACTTCCCGCGTCATCTCCACGTGCGGAACCTGATCCTCGCCTACAGGCACATGCTGTGCTCTGTAAATCAAGATATCAGCAGCTTGTAGCAATGGATAGCCCAAGAAACCATAGGTCTGTAAATCTTTTTCTTTTAATTTCTCAATTTGGTCTTTATAGGTGGGTACTCGCTCTAGCCAGCCTAAAGGGGTTCCCATCGACAGTAGGAGAAAAAGCTCGGCATGCTCCGGTACCTTGCTCTGAATAAATAAAGTAGCTTGATTTGGATCTACGCCAGCAGCCAACCAATCAATTACCATATCCCAAACAGATTGCTCAATTACATCAGGGGTTTCATAATGAGTTGTCAATGCATGCCAATCGGCAACAAAGAAAAAACATGGATACTCAGACTGCAAGCGCACCCAGTTCTTTAAAACACCGTGGTAATGACCCAGGTGTAAATTACCTGTAGGTCGCATGCCAGAGAGAACGCGTTCAGCAAACATCTTTTTCTTTATTCTGAATGTGTAATTCGTTAAACAATCTATTAGTGAAACGCTGACCAAACTGGCGTCAGATGATCGGGTAAATGCGGCAAACGTCCTAAATCAATATGACTTTCATTCGGATCATGAAAATCAGATCCACGTGAAGCTAAAAAACCATACTGCTGGGCAATTTTGCCGTAAGTTTGATATTGAGCGGGGCTATGGCTTCCTGTAATAACTTCAATCCCCAAACCACCAATATCTTTAAAGTGTTTAAATAGCTCATCCATTTGCATGGCGTTCAACTTATATCTACCAGGGTGTGCAATCACCGCAACCCCACCAGCTGCTTTGATCCAGGCGACCGCATCGTCAATAGTTGCCCAAAAGTGTGGCACATAGCCTGGCTTATCTTCAACTAAGTAATTTTTAAAGACCTGCTCAGTATCACGACATACCCCCCGCTCCACCAAAAACCGTGCAAAGTGTGTTCTTGAAATGAGGTCATGATTACCAGCAAAATGTAGGGCGCCTTCATAAGCGCCAGGTATGCCTACTTTAAGTAATTGCTCCGCCATCAATTTGGCACGATTACTCCGGCCATCGCGAGTGCGCCGCAAGCCTTCTAAAATCCCAGTGTGGTCAGCGTTAATACCAAGTCCAACAATGTGAATTGTTTGACCCATCCAGGTCACTGAAATCTCTACGCCACCCAAATAATCAAGGCCTAAAGCGTTAGCGGCGGCACGAGCTCGCTCTTGCCCGCCAAGCTCATCATGATCTGTCAGTGCCCATAAATGGACGCCATTGGTATGCGCACGCTCTGCTAACTCTTCGGGCGTTAAGGTGCCATCAGAAACAACTGAGTGGCAATGTAAATCGGCATTGAAGGGAGAAACGCTGGTCATAATCTATTTTAGGTCAAGCCGGTGTCAATAACACGGCGAGGCGCGTCCAAGTAGTCACGAGACTGCATTTCAATAAGACGGGAGACGGTTCTGGAGAATTCTCCGGTAATCTGGCCTTCCGTATACAAGTCGGCGACTGGAACCTCTGCCGAGATGATGAGCTTAATCTTATGATCATATAAGACGTCAATCAGCCAAATAAAGCGGCGAGCTTCATTTGTCATGCGGGGTGGCATATAAGGCACCCCCGATAAAAACACCGTATGAAATTGATTGGCAATCTCCAGGTAGTCATTCTGGGATCGGGGGCCACAACACAGGGTTTGGAAATCAAACCACACTACCCCATCATTCATATGAAGCGGCCTGAGCTGCCTAGACTCGATATATAAAATGGGACAAGCCATCTCTTTTTGATGGCCAATGAGCGTCTGATACATTTCCATCAGAGTGACATCTGACTGATCATTCAACGGCGTCAAGTAGGCCTCAACCTGGGACATCTGCACTCGTCGGTAGTCATTGCCAGCATCCACATTCATGACATCTAACTGTGACTCCAATAACTTAATCGCCGGAATCAGTCGATCGCGATGCAGCCCATTGGGGTAGAGTTGATCAGGACGATAGTTTGAGGTCATTACAAATTGCACGCGATCTTCAAACAAGGCGGTAAGAAGTCGATACAAAATCATCGCATCTGCGATGTCATTGATATGGAACTCATCAAAACAAATTAAGCGGTAACGTTTAGCAATTCTTTTAGATAACTCATCCAAAGGATCGGCAAGGCCAGAAAGCTCATGCAATTCACGATGAACTTCCCGCATGAACTCATGAAAATGAATGCGGATTTTTTTTTCTAGAGGCGATGCTGCATAAAAGCAATCCATCAAAAAGGATTTACCGCGACCAACGCCACCCCACAAGTAAATTCCACGGGGTAATTTAGGTTTAAATAATTTCTTTTTTAGACCGCTGCTACGAATTTCTTTATAAGCAATCCACTCGTCTTCACAACGTTGCAAACGCTCCATGGCGCGAAGCTGCGCGGGATCGCTATGATACCCGCGCGTCTTTAACTCTTGATGGTAATACTCTAATGCTTTCAATTACATATTTAATGCACGTTGATCCGTTGCCAATGCGGCCTCGCGCATCACTTCTGACAAGCTTGGGTGTGGATGACAGATGCGAGCAATATCCTCAGCCGCCGCTTTAAATTCCATGGCAACAGCAGCTTCAGCAATTAAGTCAGAAGCATTTGGTCCAATAATATGAACACCAAGAATTTCATCCGTCTTCGCATCAGCCAAAACCTTTACGAAACCATCAGCACGGCCCATACCCAGTGCACGGCCATTGGCAGCAAATGGGAACTGACCCGCTTTAAATGCAATACCAGCTTCTTTGAGCTGTTGCTCAGTCTTACCAACCCAAGCAATTTCTGGATCGGTATAGATTACCCAAGGAATGCAGTTGTAATCAATGTGGGGTTTTTGGCCGGCGATAATTTCCGCTACCAATACTCCCTCATCTTCCGCTTTATGTGCCAGCATTGGTCCACGCACTACGTCACCAACAGCATAGACGCCAGGTGCTGCAGTTTGACAAGTATGGTCATCAATTGGGATAAAGCCGCGCTCATCGACCTTAAGACTGATTTTATCTAAGCCTAATTTGTCGGTATTGGGCACACGACCAATAGAAACAATTAAACGATCACATTCCAACTTAGCTGCTTTGCCAGTGCTATCAGTGTAATTAACGACCACACCTTTTTTATCAGCTTTGACTTCGCCAATCTTCACACCAGTATGGATATTCAAGCCCTGTTTGCTTAATAGCTTTTGCGCTTCCTTGGCGATACCAAGATCACAAGCACCTAAGAATGAAGGCATTGCCTCTAGAATAGTCACTTCAGAGCCAACACGACGCCAAACAGAACCCAATTCCAAACCAATTACACCAGCGCCGATCACGCCGAGCTTTTTAGGAGTGGAATCAAATTTGAGCGCGCCCTCGTTATCACAAACCAACACATTATCTACGGCAATACCAGGTAAATGACGGGCCTTGGAGCCGGTAGCAATAATGACGTTCTTTGCGGTAACGGTTTCTTTATCTTTGCCATCGATCTTGACTTGATAACCATCGGCCGTTTTACCTTCAAAAGACGCATGTCCCTTAAGTAAAGTAATCTTGTTCTTGCGGAATAGATACTGAATGCCACCCGTCATCTTCGTCACGATGTCATCTTTACGAGTCACCATCTTTTTAGCATCAATGCTGACCGACCCAACCTTAATGCCGTGATCAGCAGCATGATGGCTGATCTTCTCAAACTCTTCGGATGAGGCCAATAAGGCCTTAGAAGGAATACAGCCAACGTTTAAGCAAGTTCCACCTAAGCGTGGTTCACCCTTTGGATCGTCATAGCTTTGTGACTCAGCACAGGCAACCTTAAAGCCCAGTTGCGCAGCACGGATTGCAGCGATGTAGCCACCAGGTCCACCGCCAATGACTACTACATCAAATGATTGACTCATAATGCCCCCTATTACAAATCAAGGAGGAGACGTGAAGGATCTTCTAAAGCTTCCTTCATGGCAACCAAACCAAGTACAGCCTCACGACCGTCAATAATGCGGTGATCGTATGACAAAGCCAGATAGTTAATTGGACGAATCACTACTTGACCGTTCTCAACTACTGCACGCTCTTTAGTTGCATGAATACCCAAAATTGCAGATTGCGGTGGGTTAATGATTGGAGTTGAGAGCATAGAACCAAATACACCACCGTTAGAGATGGAGAATGTGCCGCCAGTTAAATCTTCAAGAGACAACTTACCATCGCGTGCCTTAGAACCAAATTCAGCAATCTTCTTCTCGATGTCAGCTAAGTTCATTTGGTCAACATCACGCAAGATTGGAACAACCAAGCCACGTGGCGAGCTTACGGCGATACCAATATCAAAGTAGCCGTGATAAACGATGTCATTGCCATCAACAGAAGCATTCAACAATGGAAATTTCTTCAAAGCATGGGTCGCTGCTTTAACAAAGAAGGACATGAATCCTAACTTAACGCCGTGGACTTTTTCGAACTGGTCTTTGTACTTGTTGCGCATGGCAATCACTGGAGCCATATTGACTTCATTGAATGTTGTCAGAATCGCATTATTAGCTTGTGACTCAAGCAGGCGCTCGGCAATACGCGCACGCAAGCGACTCATTGGCACGCGCTCTTCTGGACGATTACCAGTTGGAATAGGTGCGCTTGGCAAGGCAATAGATTTTGCACCGCCGGCAACTGCGCTCAGCACATCACCTTTAGTGATACGGCCATCGCGACCAGAACCGGCAACTTGATCAGCGCTCACATTATTTTCTGCCATTAATTTAGCAGCAGAAGGAGCCGCGGCGGTGGCAGGTTTAGCGGCTGGCGCGGCTACAGGAGCTGGAGCAGCAGCTACAGGCGCAGGAGCGGCGGCAGCTGGTTTAGCGCTTGCAACAGCAGTGCTATCGATCTTCGCGATCAATTGCTCTGCAATCACGGTGCCACCATCAGCAATAACGATCTCTGTCAGTACACCTGCGGAAGGCGCAGGCACTTCCAAGACCACCTTGTCTGTTTCGATTTCAATCAAGATCTCATCTTGACCAACGGCATCGCCAACTTTCTTTTTCCATTGCAACAAAGTTGCTTCTGCTACTGACTCGGAGAGTTGGGGGACTTTAACTTCAAATATAGCCATGATTAATCCTATCTAATGTATTTGGTGTGAGTTATATCAACGCTTATTTCGTGACTACATAACCCTTGAGTTTGGCAAAAGCCGCATTGAGCAGAGACTTCTGTTGTTCTTGGTGGAGATGAGCGTAGCCACAAGCTGGCGATGCTGATGCAGGACGTCCTGCATATGCTAACTTCATGTCCTCAGACATGTTCTCCAATATGTTGTGTTGAACGAAGAACCAAGCCCCTTGATTTTGTGGCTCATCCTGACACCACACAACTTCTTCAAGTTTTGGATACTTCTTCAATTCTGCAGCGATCGCTTTATGCGGGAATGGATATAACTGTTCCAAACGAATAATCGCAACATCACTCAACTTCTTCTCTGTGCGGGCCTTAGCTAAGTCAAAATACACTTTGCCAGAACACACTACTAAACGAGTTACCTGCTTCGCATCAATAGCAGCATCGCGTTCAGAGATGACTGTTTGGAAGCCACCCTTAGTGAACTCACTTAATGGTGATGCAGCTTCCTTATTACGCAATAAGGATTTTGGCGTCATCAAAATTAAAGGCTTGCGGAACTGACGAATCATCTGGCGACGCAATACGTGGAAGATCTGCGATGCAGTAGTAGGTTGAACCACTTGCATATTGGTATCGGCACATAACTGCATAAAGCGCTCTAGACGTGCTGATGAATGCTCTGGGCCTTGGCCCTCGTAACCATGCGGCAACATCATTACGAGACCATTAGCACGACCCCACTTCACCTCACCAGATGCAATGAACTGATCAATCACCACTTGAGCACCGTTAGCGAAATCGCCAAACTGCGCCTCCCAAATAGTTAAGGTGTTTGGTTCGGCAGCAGCGTAACCATACTCAAAACCAAGCACAGCCTCTTCCGATAGAATCGAATCGATCACCAGGAATGGTGCTTGATCTTTCGTAACATGTTGAAGGGCGACATAGGTGCCGGTATCCCACTTCTCACGATTTTGGTTATGCAATACTGAGTGACGATGGGTAAAAGTGCCACGACCACTATCCTCACCAGATAAACGGACAGGATAGCCACTTGCTACCAGGGATGCGAAAGCCATGTGCTCGCCCATACCCCAGTCGACGTTGACTTCGCCACGACCCATGGCAGCACGGTCACGATAAACCTTCTCAACTAGCGGATGCGCCTTAAAGTCTGCGGGAATGGTGGAGATTTTTTCGGCTAAACGTTTCCACTCGGTGAGTGGGATAGCAGTATCAGCCTCATCGGTCCATTTCTTATTCAAGAATGGGGCCCAATCGACAGCAAATTTACCCTTGAAATTACTTAAGACTGGATCAGAGGTTTGCTTACCTTGATCCATGGCAGCGCGATACTCTTTGACCATTAAGTCACCAGTACCGGCAGGCAATACGCCTTGAGTTTCCAGCTTATCTGCGTATACCTTGCGTGTTCCAGGGTGCGCAGCAATGATCTTGTACATCAAAGGCTGAGTCATAGCTGGAGTGTCTTGCTCGTTATGCCCCAACTTGCGGAAACAAACAATATCAATGGCCACATCTTTGTGGAACTGAGTGCGGAACTCAACAGCCAACTTGGTTGCCAAAACTACGGCTTCAGGATCATCGCCGTTCACGTGCAATACAGGCGCATCAATGATCTTCATGATGTCGGTGCAATACAAGCTTGAACGTAAGTCACGTGGATCAGATGTAGTGAACCCAATCTGATTGTTAATCACGATATGGATCGTCCCACCAGTGGAATAGCCGCGAACTTCAGCCATCGCCAAAGTCTCTTGCATAACACCCTGACCTGCAATCGCCGCATCACCATGAACTAAAACAGGCAATACTTGCTCGCCCAACAAATCGCCGCGACGTTCCATACGAGCGCGTGCAGAACCCTCTACCACTGGGTTAACAATTTCTAAATGGGATGGATTAAAGGCCAATGACAAGTGCACTGGACCGCCTGGAGTAGAAATATCGCTTGAGAAACCTTGGTGATATTTAACGTCACCAGCAGGCAATGTTTCTGGGCCTTTGTGCTCAAACTCTGCAAACAAATCTGTTGGCATCTTGCCTAAGGTATTAACAAGGACGTTCAGACGACCACGGTGAGCCATACCAATCACAATCTCTTGCACACCCTTATCGCCAGCATCGCGCACGAGCTCATCCATACAAGCGATGAAGCTTTCACCGCCCTCCAGTGAGAAGCGCTTTTGGCCTACATACTTGGCTTGGAGATAGCGCTCCAAACCTTCTGCAGCGGTTACACGATCGAGAATCTGGCGCTTTTCATCTACATTGAAGCGCGGTGTTGAACGAATGGACTCTAATTTTTCTTGCCACCATTTTTTAATCTTCTGGTCAGCAATAAACATGTACTCGGGACCAATCGTGCCGCAATAAGTTTCACGTAAAGCCTGCAATAAGTCACGCAATGTCATTTCGGTTCTACCGAAAAATGTATTGCTGGTGTTGAAGACGATATCCATATCGCCATCAGTAAAGCCATAAAAGGCTGGATTTAATTCTGGAATATCCGGACGCTCAGTGCGTTTCAACGGATCAATATCTGCCCAGCGATTACCAACGTTACGATATGCGGCAATTAACTGCTGAACAGCAACGCGCTTGCGACCCATTTCCGAGTCAGCCGAATCAGAAACCGTTCTGATGGGGCCTTGCTTAGCACGCTCAGCAAATGACGCAACAATCGGTCCATGGGCAATGTCAACTCGAGACGAGCCGTCTACCGCTGGAACCTGTTTCACGTTATCAAAATAATCTCGCCAATGATCAGCAACGGATGCTGGATCGTGCAAGTAGGATTCGTAGAGCTCTTCTACGTATGGGGCGTTTCCGCCGAAGAGATACGAGTTATCTCTTTGGTCCTGCATCATGATGCTCACCTTTCATCGGGTTTCCCGAATCAAAACTGTGGTTAAAACCACTCGCATTCAGGCTTCACCATCCTGCGAATTGATCTGTGCAAATACTACTTACTACCCCACTAATTTAACACGATTAACCGCTTATTCATAAAGGGCTTTCCCTGATTTTCCTATTGCACCGGGTATTTACCCATTGGATCTCCAGGAATAACAACTTTCCTACTGAGCTTTCAGACAATGCCGACAGATTGAAATAAAATTGATTTTTATTGTCTAAATCTTCAAGTTAAAATAGAAAAAGCCGCTCCAGTTTAGGCGGCTTTTTTAATAAAATTGAATTAAATCAATTTATTAGATCAAATAGTTACTTCGATCTCTGCCATCAATCCATTTAGGAGCCTTACCGCGACCAGTCCAAGTCTCGCCTGTTGTTGAATTGCGATATTTTGGGGCCACTTTACCACCTCCAGCTTTGGATCCTGCTTTACGACTGAAGAGGTCAGAGGCGCTTAAGTCGTATTGCTCAATAATGGCTTTTGCTTTTGCAATGCCATCAGCCTTTTCACGCTGAACAGCCTCTTTAATCTGTTTATCTAGCAATTCACGTTGCGCCAATAGCTCTTTATATGAAGACATATACTTACTCCCAAATAATTAAATTTAATTTATAGCAATTAATCAGATTATCTGTTAACAATTTTATTATATACGATTTTAAATAGTTCATAATATATTTATAAGCTTAGTAAATAACCCTTATTTATCAAGGCTTAATAGGGTCAATAATTTATTATATATAAAAAATATAAATATATTAATAAATACTATCTTCTTAAAATAAATGTACCACTAGACTTAGCCGTTACCTCACCCGCATCATTCAAAACAACGGCTTCGCAATAATTAATGGTCTTACCAGACTTAAGCGTTGTACCCTCCACAATAATCTTGCCTAAGCTAGGGCGTAAAAAACTAATCGTCATATCAACGGTAATGGCGCCAGAGGCATGATTCATGCTGCTGCGTGCTGCGGCTGCCATTGCAAAATCCAGCAATGTCATGATCAGCCCCCCATGGGCAACCTGAAAGCTATTCTCGTATTCCGGCTTTAATTGAACGCTAATGCGAGACTTGCCACCCTCAGCAAACTCAGGCACCACACCTAAGTGATGCAAAAATGGGATATTGAGCCCAAAGTAATCTGTTGGCCCCTGCTTTGAGTGTTCCATATCACTTGCTTTCATTAACGTTCCTTCTATTTATTCGGATATTTTAAACGGTGTATTAAAAAAAATGCATGCCTAGAGTGTATGATATGTTTTATGAACAAAGAATAAAAAGTTTGTTCGGATAAATTGAATAATAAACCTAACGGAGACATGATGAGTATTAAGCCAGAAACGCCCTATAAAGACATACTTTTTGAAGTGAAGAACCAGGTAGCTTGGATCACCATCAACCGCCCAAGGGTACTTAACGCCTTTCGTGAACAGACTTTGGATGAAATGATTGATGCGGTAAAGCTGACGCGCGAAGATCCTTCTATTGCTTGTATCGTATTTACTGGTTCTGGTGACAAAGCCTTCTCAGCTGGTGGTGATTTCTATGCCATGAAGCGCCTCACCTTTACCAATGGGTCTATGTGGAACGACCGCATGTTGGGTCTAGCCATGGCGATCCGTGGCATCCCTATTCCCGTTATCGCAATGGTGAATGGTTGGTGCGTTGGTGGTGGTCATGAATTGGCATTGTGGTGTGACCTCGTGATTGGCTCAGAGAAATCAGTTTTTGGACAAACTGGTGCAAAGGTTGGCGCCTGTCCTACCGTTGGCGCAACTCAATACCTCCCACGTATTGTTGGCGAACGCATTGCACGTGAGATGATTTTCTTAGCTAAGCGTTTTGAAGCAAAAGAGGCAGAAAGAATCGGTCTGATCAACAAGTGCGTTAAAGAAGAAGATCTACTAACAGAGACTTTGGCTTGGTGTGAAACTATTAAGAGCAATAGCTCACAAACCCTTCGTATGACGAAGAAGAGTTTGAACTTTGAATCAGATCAACTCTATGCATCATGGCAGCACGGAATGGAGTTGTTAGCGTATGTCTGGGGCTCGGAAGAAAGCCTCGAAGGTATGAATGCCTTCTTAGAAGGACGCAAGCCTGACTTCCAACAATTCCGCTTGAAAAATAAAGCTGCTCTCGATGATTACATGGATGGCTTCAGAAAAAATCTGAACGCGCCACCTGATATGCGCGATTAATCGAATCTGAATGAGCGCAGAACAAAAGCAAACCACTAAGGCACCCGATAAACAAGGCGCCTTAGTTGGCCTCAAGATACTTGACTTAAGCCGAGTGTTGGCTGGCCCATGGTGCGGCCAACTACTCGGCGATCTTGGCGCTGAAGTTGTGAAGGTTGAATCCCTGGTGACCGGGGATGACACTCGCGGATGGGGTCCTCCATTTCTGGAAGGTGAGTCGGCGTATTTCTTAGGTTGTAATCGAAATAAACGTGGCATCACCATCGACTTTTCAAAACCAGAAGGAAAGGCTTTGCTAGCAAAGTTGATTCCAAAGTTTGACGTACTGCTCGAAAATTTTAAGAGTGGCACTCTAGAAAAGTGGGGCTTTGATTCCGCTTGGTTTGAGACAAATGCACCTACTGTTGTACGCTGCTCTATTACTGGATATGGCAGCACTGGACCGCAAGCGGGGTTACCAGGTTACGACTTTATTTTGCAAGCAGAATCTGGGCTAATGAGCATTGCTGGGCCTGCCGATGGTGACCCTACAAAATACGGCGTAGCAATTGTAGATCTAGCAACAGGCATGATGGCCGCCAACGCTATTCAAGCAGCACTCTTGGCGCGCTATCGCACCGGAAAAGGTCAAGCTGTTGAGGTTTCCTTGTTTGATACTGCAATTGCATTGTTGGCCAACGTTGGCAATAGTCACCTCGCTACCACTAAAGATTCAGGTCGTTATGGCAATGGTCACCCCACAATTGTTCCTTACACAACCTATCGCTGTTCAGACGCTTTGATTGCACTAGCGGTTGGTAATGATAATCAATTTGCAAAACTTGCTGAACTCTTAAAACATCCCGAGTGGGCCACCGATGAGAGATTCAAAACTAATGCTGCTCGTGTAAACCACCGCGCACTTATTGATAACCTGGTGAGTGCCGAATTGACTCATTTTTCTAGTCATGAAGTGATTACCCTGCTCAGACGGCATGGCATTCCGATTGGGCAAGTGAACACTGTTAAACAAGCCTTAGCCTCAGAGCAAGCCAAAGCTAAAGAGATGGTCCTTGAAATTGAGCATAGCAAAATCGGGGCATTCAAAACCCTTGGAACACCACTGACGATGCATGGCACACCCAGTTCAATCAGGCACGCTCCACCCTTACTTGGTGAGCACACAGGCCAGATATTGCATGAATACCTTGAGTTGAGTATTAGCGACTTAGATGAATTAAGAAACAAAAAAGTAGTCGCTTGAAAATATCGGAGGAGACAAAATGAAACACCTCGTATCAATAACAATAAAAAATCTTGCCATTGGTCTAGTGCTATTAACCAGCCTTAACACGATTGGATGGTCACAAGGTGACGCCTACCCCAATAGGCCGATCAAACTCATCATCACATGGCCAGTCGGCGGTTTTGCGGACACTTTGGGTCGAACCGTTGCCAATCAATTAACAACTAGCTTAGGGCAACAAGTAGTTGTCGAGAATCGTGGTGGCGCTAACGGGATGATTGGAGCAGATGCAGTTGCCAAAGCCGTCCCAGATGGCTATACCCTCATGTTCCAATCTGTCACCTCGCATGCAATCAACCCAACCATGTATGGCAAGACCCCCTATTCGACCGAAAAAGATATTATTCCGCTCGCTATAGTTGCCTCAGTACCAATGTTGTTAGTGGCAAACCCAAGCTTTACACCAAAGAATATTAGCGAGTTAATTTCCTTGGCCAAAAAGGAGCCTGATGCCATCTCCTATGCCAGTTTTGGTAACGGAAGCGCAAGCCATCTAGCAGGTGCGCTCTTTACTAATCAGGCCGGCATCAAGATGACGCATATTCCCTATAAAGGTGGAGGACCAGCAATTACAGATACCTTGAGTGCGCAAGTTCCATTAAGCTTTTCTGCATTTGGAGTTGCTTTGCCGCACGTCCGCGCAGGCAAGCTGATTGCTCTAGGTACAACTGGCCCCAATCGCGCCAAACTACTGCCGGACGTACCCACGATTGAAGAAGCCGGAAATCTTAAAGGCTATGAAATGTCAATCGTTTACGCAGTTTGGGCGCCAGCTGGTGTACCAGCTCCTACTCTGAGCAAAATTAGCAAGTCGCTCGAGCAGGTCATTGCATCTAGCGCCTTCAGGGAAAAAGTTGCGAATGATGGCGGAGAAGTGATGAACATCACCACCCCAGCAGAAAGTCAAACTTACTTTCAAAAAGAAATGCAGCGTTTAAGCAAGATTGTTAAAGATGGCAACATCAAGGCAGACTAATATGCAAACCAGTAACAATGGAAATACATCATTTTGAAGCAGACGCTTTACCAAAAGATTAGCGCTATCTTGTCAGATCGTATTTTTAGCGGTGTTTACCCACTAGGAGCCTACCTGCCGACAGAGGCCGTCTTGTGCGAAGAATTCGGGGCTAGTCACCATTCTGTTCGTGATGCACTCAAACTATTGGTTGAGAAAGGCTTAATTACCAGACGTGCTGGTGCTGGCACCAAGGTCATCGCAGCAAGTGAGCCGACTGTTTTTGCGCACGTTGCTGGAGATCTTCGACACCTATTTAGCTACCCCCAAAATACTATCCGTGAAAATGTAATTGAGGAGCACCTAGCCTGTGATGCTGCACTCTCCGAAGTGTTGGATTGCCCAATTGGTACACCCTGGTTTCGGATTGGCGCCCTCAGAAGGCTGGCTGGGAATTCTCAGGCCTTGTGCTGGACAGATTTTTATCTATTACCTCGATACTCGGAGGTAGTAAAACTCAAAGGTCACTTCACTACACCGGTGTATGAGCAAATCGAAACCGGCTATGGACAGCGAGTAGATAGCGCCACAGTGAGCATTTCTCTAACGAGATTAGAAAACGGAATGGCAAAAGCCCTAGAGGTTGAAGCAGACTCCCCTGCGCTGCGCATTATTAGACGTTACTTTGATGCGCAAAAGAATGTTTTTGAAATCACAGTGAGCTATCACCCCGAAGGCCGATACAACTGTGAGCTCAACTTCCATAGAGAGCTCAGGCCAAGATAAGCAACTAGTTATTTGGCAAATGTCTGATCTAAATGGTCGGGGCGAGAGGATTTGAACCTCCGACCACATGCACCCCATGCATGTACGCTACCAGGCTGCGCTACGCCCCGACGGAAAACAAAATTGTATCAGTACTATTTGGCGAGAATTTGCAGCACTGCATGTAACTCATCGCGCAAGCGTAGCTCGCCACGCGCTTCATCTAAGCGATTTCTGGCACCGCTAATCGTGAAACCCTCTTCATAGAGAAGGGATCGAATTTTACGAATCAATACGACTTCGTGATGTTGATAGTAACGGCGGTTACCGCGCCGTTTTTGAGGGCTTAGCTGGGAGAATTCCTGTTCCCAGTAGCGCAAAACGTGTGAGCGTACTCCGCATAAATCGGCAACCTCACCAATAGTGAAGTAACGCTTGGCGGGTATCGGCGGCAACTGCGAACTATGCAGTGCTGCGCCAGAATCAAATGCTGTTTTCTCGAGCATGAGACTCAACTACGTCCTTAAGCTTTTGACTAGCGTGAAAAGTCACTACACGGCGAGCTGCAATCGGAATCATTTGACCTGTTTTTGGATTGCGGCCTGGACGAGCTGATTTATTGCGCAACTGAAAATTACCAAAACCGGAGATCTTGACCTCAACACCAGCCTGTAGAGATTCACCTATACGATCAAAAAAAGCGTCGATCATATCTTTTGCTTCACGCTTGTTTAGCCCAACTTGGTCAAAGAGCGCTTCAGATAATTCATTTTTTGTAACGGTGTCGTTGGTAATTATTTCGCTCATTGCCAGTCTCTTATATTGCTATTTATATGATATTTGACTAATACTAAACCTAGCGCAGACGTGCGGCGCACTTTTTCTCAACAGCGCCCAACAAAGATGCCATAACTGCATCAATTTGGGGATCCTGCAAAGTTTCATTAGGGTTTAGCAGAGTCACACGGAACGCTAAACTCTTCTCATCGTCAGCCATACTACTAGAACCAGTCTTGGGCTTGAATTCATCAAAAAGCTCTATCGAGCGCACAAAATTCTGCTTACTAGCCGTCATAACATCGAGCAAAGATTGTGCCGAGATATTCTGTTTGACGACTACCGCTAAATCTCGCTGCACTGCAGGAAATTTACTTAACTCTTCTGGGACGGGCAAGCCCAACTCACGAATGAGCTCTAAATCTAATTCAAAAAGGATGGGGGCTTGGGGTAGTTCGTAGGATTGCTGTAATCCAGGATGTAATTCACCAATCCAGCCAACAATTAACATGCCCTTTGGTGTCTGCAACAAAATATTGGCTGAACGACCAGGATGTAATGCTGGATGCACAGCAGTTTGAGTAAAGAAATGGAGTGGATCTAAGACTCGGTCTAAATCGCCTTTGACATCAAAGAAATCCACTGCGCGATTTGCGCTTCCCCACTGCTCCGGCACAAATGCACCGTAAGCTAAACCGCCAATCCGTTGAGGCTGCATAAACCCTGCTACTTTGCCAGCTTCTTCAGCAATGCTGGTATCACGCTTAAATACACGACCAGTTTCAAATAGGCGAACACGGCTGGCACCCCTATTGAGATTAGCTTTGAGATTGCCCAATAAGCCACCCCAAAGATTGCTACGCATCACGCCATACTGACTGGCAATCGGATTTAATACCTTAATGAGGTCTTTTTCCTCTACCCCGGCAAGACGCTGTTCGCTTTCTTGATCGGTAAAGCCAAAATTCACAGCCTCTTGATAGCCTTGCAAGGCAAAACGCTGACGCAATAAATGAACGCCCCGCTTTGCTTCGGCTTTAGCGCTCATCTTTAACGAGGCAACCGGAGGTTGATCTGGAATATTCTCAAAGCCGTACATACGTGCAACTTCTTCAATCAAATCTTCTTCAATTTCAATATCAAAGCGATAGCTTGGTGGCGTCACAACAAAAACATCATTCGCATCTTGTTTGAACTCAAAGCCAAGGCGCTTAAATACGTCTGCCACAATGTCATTGGTCAGAGGAATGCCGATGACTTTCATCGCTCGCGCTAAACGCATACGTACTGGTTTGCGTTCTGGCATATTGAGAATTTGATCATCAAGAGGACCGGCTTGACCACCGCATACTTCAAGAATGAGAGAGCTTAAATACTCTAAGCAAATAACAGTAGCTTGTGGATCTACGCCACGTTCAAAACGATGCGCTGCATCGGTACTGAAATTAAAGCGACGGGCACGGCCTTGAATCGCAGATGGCAACCAATAAGCTGCCTCTACATAGATATTTTGAGTGTCATCGCTGACTGCGCAATGATTGCCACCCATGATGCCGGCTAGGGCTACCGGACCAATTTGGTCGGCAACAACACCCGCATCCTGTGTTTTTCCTGAAGAATCAGGACCAAGCAGAGTAACTGTTTGGCCGTTGAGCAATTCGAGGGTTTCACCAGCCTTGCCCCAACGCACGGTGATGTCACCAGATAACTTATCGATATCAAACACGTGGGTAGGTTGACCCATTTCTAACATGACGTAATTTGATAAATCGACTAAAGCAGAAATACTTCTCTGACCGGCGCGAGCTAAACGCTGCACTATATGGCTCGGCGTTTTGGCTTTTGGATTAACGCTGCGGATAATGCGACCAGCAAAACGACCGCACAAGTCTTTATTCTCAACAGTCACTTTGACTTTGTCTTGAATGCCTGTAGTTGGCGTATTCCATTTTGGGGTACATAAAGCTGCGCCAGTAATGGCAGCTACTTCACGAGCCATCCCAATTAATGACAAGCAATCAGCCTTATTAGGCGTTAACTTAATCACAAAAATTTGATCATCTAGATCGAGGTACTCGCGGATGTCTTGACCTACTGGCGCATCGGCAGGCAATTCCAAAATACCTTCGTGGTCATCGCCTAAACCTAGCTCGCGACCAGAGCACAACATACCTTGACTCTCTACACCGCGCAGCTTGCCTACTTTAATCATGAATGGCTTGCCACCAGCTTCTGCCGGTGGAAGCTCTGCACCAACCATGGCACAAGGAATTTTAATCCCAGCACGTGCATTCTGGGCACCACAAACGATTTGCAATTCTTGACCAGTACCAGCGTCTACTTTGCAAACGCGTAAACGATCAGCATCGGGATGTTGCTCGGCAGACAGAATTTGTGCAATCACAATCTTCGTAAATGCGGGGGCTACTGAATGCTGCTCTTCTACTTCAAGACCTGCCATGGTCATAGCATGACCTAATGCACCGCTATCAAGCGCTGGGTTTACATACTGACGGAGCCAAGATTCTGAAAATTGCATAGCCTTATCTTTACCGTTCTGCTTAAGCTGGAAATTGCGCTAAGAAACGTAAATCATTCTCAAAGAATAGTCGCAAATCATCAATGCCATATCGCAACATGGTTAAGCGCTCTAAGCCAGAACCAAAAGCAAATCCGGTATAGCGTTCTGGATCAATACCCATATTGCGCAATACATTTGGATGCACCTGCCCTGCTCCAGAAATCTCCAACCAACGGCCGGCTAACTTGCCGCCACCAAAAGCCATATCAATTTCAGCAGAGGGTTCTGTGAATGGGAAATACGATGGGCGAAAGCGAACCTGTAATGCATTCGCTTCAAAAAAAGTTCTTAAGAAATCTGTATAAACGCCCTTAAGGTCTGCAAATGAGACTGCCTCGGCAATCCACAAGCCTTCAACTTGATGAAACATCGGCGAGTGTGTTGCATCACTATCCACGCGGTAGGTTCTGCCAGGCGCAATCACCTTGATTGGCGGCATGACATCGGCATGAGCGTATTTCTTAACGTGCTCACTGGCATAACGAACTTGAATTGGACTGGTATGCGTACGCAATAACAAAGGCTTCTGTTGAGAATCTTTGCCATCAATATAAAAAGTATCCTGCATCGAACGGGCGGGATGATTCTCAGGGCTATTTAAGGCTGTGAAATTAAACCAATCGGTTTCAATTTCAGGGCCGTCAGCAACATCAAACCCAATGGAGCGGAAGATTTCTTCAACGCGCTCCCAAGTGCGCATCACGGGATGTAAGCTACCAACTGCTTGACCACGACCCGGAAGGGATACATCAATGGATTCAGCTGCGAGACGTTGCAGCAATACAGCATCAGCCAAAGCTTGGCGACGCTCTTGGAGAGCCACCTCTACTGCTGTTTTGACTTGATTAATTTGGGAGCCAGCACTTTTGCGCTCGTCAGGCGACATTCCACCAAGCGACTTGAGACGCTCTGTGAGAACACCTGATTTACCGAGGTACTTGGCTTTGGCATCCTCTAGAGCTGCCGCATCGGCAGCTCCGAGGAAATCACGTTTAGCATCCTCGACAATGTGGTCGAGAGAAACCATTGCAGCTTAGTTTTTAATAACTAAGAATTAAGCTGCAGCGCTTACTACGGATTTGATCCGAGTAACCAAAGCGGCAAAAGCTGCTTTGTCAGCAATGGCCATATCAGAAAGTACTTTGCGGTCAAGTTCGATCGCAGCTTTCTTCATACCATTCATGAATACGCTATAGGTCATGTCATGCTGACGAACTGCCGCGTTGATACGAGCAATCCACAAAGCGCGGAATACACGTTTCTTATTGCGACGGTCACGATATGCATATTGACCAGCACGCATAACCGCTTGCTTAGCAATACGAAATACGTTCTTACGACGACCGCGGTAACCTGTTGCGGCATCGGTGATTTTTTTATGACGGGCTCTTGCTGTAACCCCACGTTTGACTCTTGGCATTTAATTCTCCTAATTTAGTCTGAGGTTAAGCGTAAGGAAGCATGGAGCGAATTGACTTAACGTCTGCCTTCGCAACTTCGGTGGTACCACGCAAATGACGCTTGTTCTTTGTGGTCTTCTTGGTGAGGATATGGCGTTTGAAAGCCTGACCTCGTTTAATCGTTCCGCCTGCGCGAACCGTAAAGCGCTTTTTAGCGCTACTCTTGCTCTTCATCTTGGGCATAAAGCACCCCTTCATCTACTTGTGCAACATAGGTGGCAACCGACGGTCACTCTTCCTGTACCTAGAAGCACTTCTAAAAACCAGAGTCTTGCGACTCCTCCCTACATAAACAACAATCTAACTCCAGAGAATTGTCTTGTTACTTAGCCTTACGAATGGGGGCCAATACCATCACCATCTGGCGGCCTTCCATTTTTGGAAACTGTTCGACTTGGCCATGTTCAACAAGGTCCAACTTCAAACGCTCCAACATCCTGACTCCGATTTCTTGATGGGCCATTTCACGACCCCGAAACCGCAGCGTAATCTTTGTCTTATCGCCATCTTCCAAAAAGCGGATTAGATTGCGTAGTTTTACTCCATAGTCACCATCATCAGTGCCGGGACGAAATTTAACCTCCTTCACCTGAATCACCTTTTGCTTCAGCTTAGCTTCATGCATACGCTTAGCTTCTTGGTACTTGAATTTGCCAAAGTCCATAATTCGGACAACAGGTGGCACAGCTGTTGGAGCAATTTCAACCAGATCGGTCTCTTTCTCTTCGGCTAAAGCCAGGGCTTCACTCAACTTAACTACACCGATGGGTTCACCATCCAGTCCAATCAGACGCACTTCAGGAGCAGTAATTTCCCGGTTAATGCGCTGCGATTTATCAGTAGCGATCTTCTAATTCCTTAAAAATTAACAATAAAAGCCATCCACCCCTAGCTTTGCTCGGGTCCGACCTTCTGGGATATATCCTGCTGGAGTCGGGCAACGAAGGCTTCAAGAGGCATTACACCTAAATCCACTCCGCCACGGGCACGAACGGCCACAGTATTACTTTCAGACTCTTTATCACCAACAACTAGCAAAAACGGGATCTTCTGTAATGCGTGCTCGCGTATTTTATACGTAATTTTCTCATTTCGCAAATCGGATTCAACTCTAAACCCTTGTTTTTTCAACGATTGCTGGACTTGTTGTGCATATGCAGCAGAATTATCGGAGATATTGAGGACAACAGCCTGGGTAGGAGCAAGCCAAGCTGGCATGTTTCCAGCATGGTTTTCAATCAAAATACCGATAAAACGCTCTAAAGAACCCACAATTGCCCTATGAAGCATCACTGGGGCCTTGCGGGTATTTTCTTCGGTGACATATTCAGCGCCTAAGCGCTCAGGCATAGAGAAATCCACCTGAATAGTGCCGCACTGCCAAGTACGTCCAATGGAGTCTTTGAGGTGATATTCGATCTTAGGGCCATAAAAAGCACCCTCGCCTGGCAACTCTTCCCATTCTTGGGCGGAAGCTTTCAGGGCTCCACGAAGGGCCGCTTCCGCTTTATCCCAAATCGCATCATCACCGACACGTTTGACTGGGCGCAAGGCCAACTTAACTGCAACCTCGGTAAAGCCAAAATCTTGATATACCGCACGCACCGCTTTATCAAAAGCAGCTACTTCTGACTGAATCTGATCTTCTGTACAGAAAATATGGCCATCATCTTGAGTAAAACCACGTACGCGCATCAATCCATGCAAGGCACCCGATGGTTCATTGCGGTGGCATTGACCAAACTCGCCGTAGCGCAATGGCAACTCACGATAGCTATGCAATCCAGAATTGAAAATCTGTATGTGGCCAGGGCAGTTCATTGGCTTCAATGCATAAGCACGGTTCTCCGACTCCGTCGTGAACATGTTTTCTTTGTAGTTATCCCAGTGGCCTGATTTTTCCCAAAGCCCGCGATCCAAAATTTGTGGCGCTTTAACTTCTTGGTAGCCTTCGTTTTGATAAACGCGGCGCATGTATTGCTCAACTTCTTGCCAAATCGACCAGCCCTTTGGATGCCAGAAAATGAGGCCTGGAGCCTCTTCTTGGAAATGAAATAAATCTAAAGTCTTACCTAAACGGCGGTGGTCACGCTTCTCTGCTTCTTCCAGCATATGCAGGTAAGCGTCTTGATCTTCTTTTTTCAACCAAGCAGTGCCATAGATACGCTGCAACATCTCATTCTTACTATCGCCACGCCAATAAGCACCAGCAAGCTTCATTAGCTTAAATACTTTAAGCTTGCCAGTTGACGGTACATGGGGGCCACGACATAAGTCAGTGAACTTACCTTCTGCATAGAGTGAAACATCTTCACCTTGTGGAATGCTAGCAATCAGCTCAGCCTTGTAATGCTCGCCCTGATCTTTGAAGAATTTGATCGCCTCATCACGGGGCAATACACTACGCGTCACTGGCTCATCTTTCTTAGCCAACTCAGTCATTTTCTTTTCAAGAGCAGCTAAGTCATCGGGCGTAAAGGGGCGATGGTAAGAGAAGTCATAGTAAAAACCGTTATCCACTACTGGACCGATGGTGACTTGCGCTTCGGGAAATAATTCTTTTACGGCGTATGCCAGTAAATGTGCAGTGGAGTGACGCACAATTTCTAGCGCCTCAGGACTCTTATCGGTAATGATGGCGAGCTGACTATCTTTGTCGATCACAAAACTCGTATCAACCATCTTGCCGTCAACAATGCCACCAAAGGCGGCTTTAGCAAGCCCACTGCCGATGCTTTGGGCAACGTCAGCTACGCGAACGGGAGCCTCAAATTCACGTTTTGATCCATCTGGCAGAGTTACTACTAGCATGACCACTCCATCTTGTTTATATACGGCAATATTTGCATCAGTACAGCACGACATCCACTAAAAAGAAAGCGCGGAAGCTTTAGGCAACCGCGCACTTTTGGGTCTTTATTCGTTGGTAGGCTCGATTGGACTCGAACCAACGACCCCCACCATGTCAAGGTGGTGCTCTAACCAGCTGAGCTACGAGCCTATTAAGACCAAGAGTTTATCACCGGCGGCGTACTTGAGTAATGCCTTTGAGCTCCTCAAGGCTGTTTTGCACTAGGCGCAGTGCTTCTGAGTCCTTGATTTCCACCGTGAATAGGATCTGGGCGACGCCCTTTTTGGCGGATTTGCGTAAATCAATCACATGCACACCCTGACGGTTTAGCACCTCAAATAACTCCCGCATCAATTCCGGACGATCCAAAGCACTGACCGCCAAATCTGCCGGAAATACACGCTTAGACTCATCATTAGGATTGAGCGCCCCACCAGCTTCATTCCATGCTGTCTGAATTACTCTTTCTGGAGCTCTTTCTAAAAGACCTCTGAAGGTCTTGCAAGAGCGTCGATGAATCGATACACCGCGACCTTGCGTCACAAAGCCTGCTATGACATCGGGAGGTACCGGGCGGCAGCAACGTGCCAACTGAGTTAATAAAGAGTCAACCCCAACCACAAGCACATCACTGCCTTGACCTTGCTTGCGAGTGCTTTGGCGAAGAATGATTTCTGGTATAGCTGCAGTCCTGGGTTCAGGCTTTTGCTCTAACCTTGGCTCGGAAGTCTTGGTGTGAGGCGCAGTCTCCCCATCATCCAGCGCATTGAACCAGGCACGCACGCGAGTACGAGCTCTTTGTGAGCGCAGATAGTTGCGATCAGGGCTAATCCAATCTCGTGAAGGACCGCCATGCTTGACGGTGATGATCTCGACTGTTTGACCATTCTGCAGCGGCGTATCCAATGTCACCATCGCACCATCAACTCGCGCACCACGACAACAATGCCCTAGATCAGTGTGTACCGCATAAGCAAAATCAATGGGTGAGGAACCCTTCTCAAGGGAGATCACTTTTCCTAAAGGGGTCAGCACATAAATATGGTCATCAATCTCGTGATGTTTCAGCTGATCCCAAGCATCTTCTTTCCAAGAGATCAGCTGTCTAGCCCAGGCAATCTGTCTTTCATAAGCGACTGCAGCGCTGTGTGTGCCGGTTTGGTAGCTTGAGTTGGCAGGAGTGTTCTTGGGTGGCGTAGCAGCGCCTATATATGCGCCCTCTTTGTAACGCCAGTGAGCAGCTAAACCGAACTCAGCTTGCTGATGCATCTCTTTAGTGCGCACCTGAATCTCAAAGGCTGCACCATGCTCATCCATGACCACGGTATGCAAAGATTGATAGCCATTGGGCTTAGGTCTAGCAATGTAGTCATCAAACTCACGAGGTACGGGTTGCCATATGTTGTGCGTCAAACCCAAAATGGTGTAACAAGATTTGATATCAGCAACCAATACGCGAAATGCTCTAACGTCGTAGAGATTGGCAAAGTCTAAAGACTTGCCTTGCATTTTTTTCCAAATACTGTAGATATGTTTAGGTCTACCCAATACTTCGCCATCCACACCAGCAGCTTGCAGCTCTTGCTTTAAGCGCAGGACAATCTGATCTATGAAGGACTCACGTTCTATGCGTTTGGCATCTAACATTTTAGCGATGTCACGATATGTTTGCGGGGACAAAGTACGGAATGCTAAGTCTTCCATCTCCCACTTCATCTGCCAAATACCAAGGCGGTTTGCTAATGAAGCGTCAATATCGAGAATCTCTTGTGCCCAAGCTGCAGGCATTTCGATCTTTTCTTGGGTGACCCATCGTAGAGTTTGCAAACGAGATGCAAGATAAATCAAGACCACTCGCAAATCGTCACTGAATGCCAAGAGCATTTTGCGCAACATCTCTTCTTGGCCGGAAACACTCAAACCACCATCATCACGTACCAGTTTTGCTTGAGCCTGCCTTAGACCTCGGTATCCAATTAACAATCTTGCCGACTCATCGCCAATCAATTTGGTGAGCGCTTCTTTGCCGTGGGTACGTGAAATATTAGCAGCTGCCTTTAAAGTCGCCTCATCGAGATGGAGCATTTGCAAAATCTGCGAAACGCCAAAAGCATGGCTTTCTGCTGGCTCACCATACCAGCCATCAATGATTTTAAATTTCTCGGATGAATATGCCATGGCGCAATGCAAAGTTTTTACAGATTGCGGGGTTGCTGTGTGGGCACACAAAAATGAAGAATTGCCTTAGCTAAAGAATTCTTTTGCTAAGGCAATTTGCTCGGTCTTCACAAATGCTGGTGCATGACCAACATTTGGAATCTCAATACTTCTTGCGTACGGATTAACTTTACACATCTCCGCAACTGTTTTGGCAGACAAGAGGTCTGAATTGCCACCACGCACGATTAGCATCGGAATATGGATTTGCTTAAACGCATGCCACATCGCCATCTCACCCGCCTTAGCCATGATGGGATTAACAGAAGCAAACGGCACAGAAATATCTGGGTCGTAATGCATTTCCCAAAGGCCATTCTTTTGAATCAGCATGGGTCCGTTATAAATCTCCCACTCTTCTGGAGTGTGCTCACCAAAGCTGGCACAAATGGCATTCAAACGCTCAAGTGCATCCGCTCGATTTGCAAAAGAAAAAGTTTGGCCAACATAAGAGCCTAATCGCTTAATCGCTTCAAGTTCAATGCGTGGGCCCACATCGTTGATCAACATACGGCGAATAGGTGAGTTTGGCATCGAAGCGAAGACCATGCCAATCAAACCACCCATCGAGGTACCGAACCAATCTACCTGGGTTACGCCCAACTGCTTTACCAAGCTAGCTATATCAGCGACATACTGAGGAACGGCATACATCATGGGGTTGTGCAAACGATCAGAGTCACCCCTTCCAACTACATCAGGACAGACAACGTAGTAATCCTTGGACATCGCTTGCGCCAATGTATTGAAATCACTCCCACGTCTAGTGAGGCCATGTACGCACAGCAATACTTTTGGGTTGCTTGGATTGCCCCAAGCGTGATAAGCCATGCGATGACTACCATCACCATTAGTGCACCGAACAAAGAAGGTATCGCCTTGGTGTTGCACTGCTGGTGGTGAATTTTGGGCTTGAGGAATGTCAGAATGAAAATGGTCGTGCTCATGCTGACCCACTTCTTCGGGCTGCAGAGTTACATGATCAATCCCATGCTGATCAAGCAACATCAAATTAATGCGCGACATGATTTCTGGCCAGTCTTGCATATGCTCAATTTCAATATGGCCAATCAAGGCTGGGAAACTAGGAGTCATTTCCCAAACGTGTAGATCGTGTACCGCCAGCACACCGGGGACCTTTTTCAAATCACTGCCCACCTGCAAGTAATCAATATGCAGGGGCACGCCTTCCATCAGAAAGTGATAAGACTCATGCAAAATGCTGATGGTGGACTTCAGAATTAATAAGGAAACTAAAATAGAAAGGATGGCATCGATTGGCATCCAGCCAGTCAGTTGAATCACAAGACCCGCAAGCAATGCTGCCACTGAGCCGAGCAAATCGCCCATCACATGCACTAAAGCTGCTCTCGTATTGACACTCTTCTTGTCGCGCGATAAAACCCAAGCGACCACAATATTCATCAATAAGCCAATGGCAGCAACAATCGTCACCGTGAGTCCATCGACTTGATGTGGGGTATAGAAGCGACTGATCGCCTCAAAAACAATCCATGCAACCAAGACCAACATCACAATACCGTTAACAAAAGCAGCCAGAGCTTCTGCACGGCCAAAACCAAAAGAATGTTTAGCGGATGGCGGACGTTTAGAAATGATTTGCGCTAAAAGCGCCAAACCTAAAGCCGCGGCATCGGTCACCATATGACCAGCATCGGAGATCAATGCCAAAGAACCCGCAAAGTAGGCGGATGCACCCTCAACCCCAGAAAAACTAAGTGTGAGGATTAGTGCTATCAGCAGTAGATTCTGATTAGATACCTCCTTGCTATGGGAATGCTTAGCATCGCCCTTCTTATGCGCATGCAAGGAATGAGAATCCGCAGAACTACTCTGCGAATGTTTTTCTGAAGAAGTTTTTATGGGATCGGACATCGTGATCCCATTATTTCATTAAATGATGAGCGGAGTTAGAAACCCTCTGTATCAACAGGGGCACCCGTTTTAGCAATCACCTCTTCTTTGGTAACTTCTGGAGCCAATTCCACCAGCTTGAGACCTTTAGGGGTGATATCCAATACACAGAGGTCAGTAATAATGCGACTAATCACACGCAAGCCAGTTAATGGCAAAGTGCATTTTGGAAGAATTTTAATCTCTTCTGTGCCATCTTTTTTCTTAGCAACGTGCTCCATCAGAACTACGACATGCTTGACACCTGCAACTAGATCCATTGCGCCGCCCATGCCTTTGACCATTTTTCCTGGAATCATCCAGTTTGCGATATCGCCATGCTCGCTCACTTGCATCGCACCCAAGAAGGCAATATTAATTTTGCCGCCACGAATCATTCCAAATGCATCGGCCGATGAAAAAATAGATGACCCTGGCAAGGTGGTAATGGTTTGCTTGCCGGCATTAATTAAATCGGCATCAATTTGGTCTTCTGTTGGAAATGGACCAATCCCCAACAAGCCATTTTCAGATTGGAGCCAGACTTCAATGCCTTCAGGCACATGATTGGCCACCAACGTAGGTATACCAATTCCCAAGTTAACGTAATAACCATCTTTTAATTCTTTAGCAGCACGTGCTGCCATTTCATCTCTATTCCAAGGCATTTTGATCTTCCTAAATTTCTTTTGACTATTTAATTAGTGGCTGACAGAGTGCGCTGTTCAATGCGCTTCTCAGGCTTGTCATTAATAACTAAGCGATGTACATAGATACCAGGTGTATGGATCTCAGCAGGATCAAGCTCACCGTTCTCAACGATAAGCTCTACTTCAGCAATCGTGATCTTGCCCGCCATCGCCACCACTGGATTGAAGTTACGAGCAGTATGTCGATAAACCAAATTACCTGAGCGATCTGCTTTCCATGCTTTCACCAATGAGATATCAGAAACAATGGAACGCTCCATGATGTATTGTTCGCCATCAAATTCTTTAATCTCTTTACCTTCGGCTACCAAAGTACCCACACCGGTTTTGGTATAGAAGGCTGGAATGCCACAACCGCCAGCACGTAACTTTTCAGCCAAGGTCCCCTGAGGTGTAAATTCCAACTCCAACTCGCCTGCTAGATACTGGCGCTCGAATTCTTTGTTTTCACCAACATAGGATGAAACCATCTTCTTGACTTGACGGGAGTTTAATAAAATCCCTAAACCAAAACCATCAACTCCCGCGTTGTTTGAGACGGCTGTCAAATTCTGCACACCCAACTCTTTGACAGCTAAAATAAGGGCTTCAGGTATCCCGCAAAGGCCAAAACCCCCAACGGCGAGCTTCTGACCATCCTTCAAAATGTCCCGCAAGGCATCCACTGCCGATGGGTAAGTTTTATTCATAGCTTATGTCCTAATATTGCCAAAAGGTAAAAATGCAATCATAACGCTTTAGCCTGTCCGGCTTAGCCCCACAAAGCACTAGCTTGGTTTTTCATACTAGGATCCCCTAGTTAGAACTAAACTACTGCAAGTAAACGCCTTATTTTTGAGATATTTCGGAGAAATAGCATGAATTCCCAGGAGCTGTTAGCGCAATTTGGACCCAGAGAGTCCATGGATTACGACCTGGTGATTGTTGGCGGTGGCCCAGCTGGCCTTTCAGCAGCCATTAAGGCAAAACAGATCGCTAACGCCTCCGGCAAGGAGCTGAGCGTTTGCGTACTTGAAAAAGGCTCTGAAATTGGCGCGCATATCCTCTCAGGCGCCGTCATGGATCCCAAGGCCCTCTCTGAGCTATTTCCGAATTGGAAAGAATTAGGCGCCCCACTAGATACAGAGGTAACACAAGATCAATTTCTCTTTTTAACTTCCAAGAACTCATATCCAGTTCCTAACTGGATGTTGCCCCAATGCTTTAAAAATGAAGGCAATTACATTATCAGCCTGGGGAACGTCACGCGCTGGCTAGGTCAACAAGCTGAAAACTTGGGTGTGGAAATTTTTCCCGGCTTTCCGGCTGCAGAGATTTTGTATAACGAACAAGGTGCAGTATCGGGAGTGATTACTGGCTCTATGGGATTGGATAAAGAAGGTCAGCCGACTGATCAATTTCAACTGGGCATGGAACTGCGCGGCAAATATACTTTGTTTGCTGAAGGTTCACGTGGTCACCTAGGCAAACAACTCATTTCTAAATTTGCTTTAGACAAAGATGCCGACCCGCAAAGCTACGGCCTTGGCATTAAAGAACTCTGGGAAGTTGAACCCTCTAAGAGTAAGCCTGGACTTGTAGTTCACACTGCTGGTTGGCCGCTAGAGAGTGATACCTATGGCGGCTCTTTTCTCTATCACCTTGGCGATAACAAAGTTGCGGTTGGCATTGTGGTGGGGCTCTCTTATAAGAACCCTTACCTCTCTCCTTTTGAAGAATTCCAACGCTACAAGTTGCATCCAAAAATTCGGGAAACCTTTGAAGGTGGCAAACGCATTGCTTACGGTGCACGTGCGTTAACCGCTGGTGGCTTAAATAGCCTTCCTAAAACTGTCTTTCCTGGTGGCGCTTTGATTGGTTGCGATGCAGGCTTCTTAAATGCCTCGCGCATTAAAGGTAGCCATGCCGCCATTAAGACTGGCATGTTGGCAGCAGAAGCTGCGGTTGCCGCCATCAACGAGAATCGCTCTGCTGATGTGCTTTCAGCCTACCCCGCAGCATTCCAAAATAGCTGGCTACATACTGAGCTCAATCAAGCCCGTAATTTCAAGCCATGGATGTCCAAAGGGCTTTACGTCGGAACCTTGATGGTAGGTCTTGAGCAAAAACTATTGGGCGGCAATATGCCTTGGACAGTGCATCTCCAGCATGCTGATCATGAGTGTTTAGAGCCAGCATCACAACATCATCCGATCGACTATCCAAAACCGGATGGCAAGATCACTTTTGACCGACTCTCATCAGTATTTATTTCTAATACCAATCATGCTGAGAATCAGCCGGTTCACTTGACGCTCAAAGATGCCTCAGTGCCAGTCGATCTCAATCTGAAAACCTATGCAGGGCCAGAGCAACGTTACTGCCCTGCTGGTGTGTATGAGTTTATTGAAGAAAATGGTAAGTCCCGCTTGCAGATCAATTCACAAAATTGCGTGCATTGCAAAACGTGCGACATCAAAGATCCAAGTCAAAATATTATTTGGATCACGCCAGAAGGCGGCGGCGGACCAAATTACGCTGCGATGTAAATGTCATAAAACTAGTGCGACGGGTAACGGCGTGGCCGGAGTTTTTGAATAGCCATGCCGGCCAATCCACAAGCCAAAGCGGACATGACAAACGCATCGCGTGGTTGGAATGCGTCCCAGACCCAACCTGCGCATAATCCACCTAATGTTCCGCCCAATCCATAAGAGATCGTGGCCATGAGAGCCTGCCCCCTAGCCTGCAGGGATCCAGTAAACCAGCGTTGTAATAATTTCGTCGCTGCACTGTGATGCGCTGCAAAAGTGCCAGCATGCAAGATTTGGGCGAAGATTAAAACTGGCGTTAAGGGGTAAAGGGCAATCAAGGCAAAGCGTACCACGCCGACACCAAATGATGCTTGCAATACCACCTCGGCATCTAAGCGACTCAAAACTTTGCTTTGGAAATAAAAGAAGATGACTTCAGCAAATACGCCCAATGCCCAGAACAAGCCAATTTGGAATTTGTTATATCCCAAGTTGGATAAGTACAGAGAATAGAAAACATAGAGCGCAGCGTGGGCAAAGATCATGAAAAAACCAGACAGCAAAAACCAGCGCACGTCTGGGTTAAACAGAACGACTAAGAGCTCGCCCTTCACCATCTTGCGACGCTCCATCTTCGGTTCGTGCAACAGGAAGGTAATCAATGCCAACAGGCTGAGAACAATCATGCCAATAATGGGATAAATCTCAATCCCCTTCCGCTGAAAGAGTTCGCCAGCAACCAATACCATCGCAATAAAACCAATTGAACCCCAAAGACGTAAACGCCCATAGCGCTTATCAAAGGAGTTGTCTTTAAATAAAGCATGCACGGTTGCTGATTCGCCAAGAGGCATCAGGCTGCTCAAAATAGTATGCAAAACAAACATCCACACAAAGAAAGCCATGTAGCTATTCAAAAAGAAGATGCAGACAAATACTAGCGCGGCTAGACAGGCACAAAAACGGATGATCCCAACCCGATTAGATAGATAGTCAGACAACCAACCCCAAGAAAATGGCCCAACGATGCGTGTGATTTGCAACATCGACATCAGCACTGCTATCTCAATAACATTAAAGCCACGGTCTAAGAAAAATAAACTGGCGTATGGTGAGACCAAACCTACGTAAGCAAAATATAAAAAGAAAAAGGACCCGAAGGCCCACCGTACCGAAGGTGTCATTTTCTGATTACGCTATCTTGCTAAGTGAAGTGATTTAGTCCGACTTTGACCCAGGGAGGGCAGCCGGAATCGGTGGAACAGACAAAGTAACATCGCCGCACTGCGCACGATGACGCAAAGCGTGATCCATTAATACCAAAGCCAACATGGCCTCAGCAATGGGGGTTGCCCTAATACCTACACAAGGATCATGACGACCTTTGGTTTGTACTGTGATCGGTTTGCCATCCAAATCGACTGATTGTTTTGGACTCAAGATGCTTGAGGTCGGCTTAATCGCAATGGAAACCTTTAGGTCTTGACCGCTACTAATACCCCCCAAAGTTCCGCCAGAATTGTTACTAGCGAAACCATCGGGATGCAACTCGTCGCCATGCTCGCTACCGCGTTGAGAGACAGACTTAAAGCCCGCACCAATCTCCACACCCTTGACGGCATTAATACCCATCATCGCGTGCGCGATGTCTGCATCTAATTTATCAAAGAGTGGCTCACCCAAACCAATGGGTACATTACGTGCACGGATTTCAATCTTGGCACCACAAGAGTCCCCTGCTTTACGCAAGTCGTCCATATAAGACTCAAGCTGCGGAATGATTTCAGCATTCGCTGCAAAAAATAGATTCTGATCAATCTGCGCAACATCATTGAAAGGAATCTCAATCTCACCCAGCTGACTCATAAAGCCATAAAACTCGGTGCCATATTGTTCATGCAACCATTTCTTCGCAATCGCTGCCGCAGCCACTACGGGCGCAGTCAAACGGGCCGATGAGCGACCGCCGCCGCGTGGATCACGTAAGCCATATTTGTAGTGATAAGCATAGTCCGCATGACCAGGCCGGAAGGTTTGCAAAATATTGCCGTAGTCTTGGCTGCGTTGATCAGTGTTACGAATCAATAAGCAGATTGGTGCGCCAGTAGTTTTACCCTCATATACACCAGACAAAATTTCGACTTTGTCTTCTTCCTTGCGTTGGGTTACATGGCGCGAAGTGCCAGGTTTGCGACGATCTAAATCAATCTGCAAATCTGCTTCTGCAAGCGACATGCCGGGTGGGCAGCCGTCAACGACTGCTCCAATTGCGGGACCGTGAGATTCACCAAAAGTGGTGACAGTAAAGAGAAGGCCTAAAGTATTTCCTGACATATCGACATTATCTCATCTGTCAGGCGGATTAGCTAAGAGCTAGAATTAGCTCAGCATAGCCTAATTAGCGGCTTTTTGCGTATCTTCAGGCCAATCCCGAATATAGGCTTTGAGCATCGTGTTCTCGAAGTCTTGGGCTTCTACAACTGACTTAGCAACGTCGTAGAAAGAAATTACGCCCATCAACATCTTTTGATCGACCACCGGCAAGTAACGCGCATGGTCAACCAGCATCATGCGGCGCACTTCATCTATTTCGGTTTCCATATTGCAGGTCAAGGGCTTCTCGTTCATCACTGAGCGAACTTGCAAACCATCGAGCTTACCGTGACTTTTTGCCAGGGCTTGAATGACCTCGCGGAAAGTCAGAATGCCGACTAGCTTATCGCCCTCCATCACAATCAAGGAGCCAATATCGTGATCACTCATGACCAAGACCGCATTTTGTAATGTGGTTTCTGGGGTAACGGTAAAAAGCGTGCTGCCTTTTACTCGCAATATGTCATGAACCTTCATAGGGTCTCCTGCGGATAGATATTTATTAATTTAATATATCCCCAAGACCCTTAAGAATCAAGGATTTCGTAGCGATATTAGTAGCGAATAACCCTAATAAAGCCACTTCGAATACTCGGCAGATTTGCAACCAGAACAGCACCTACCAAAGTAATCCACCAAGTTAGGTAGATCCAAAGCAATGCCAGAGGAAAAATAGCAAATGCACCATACACAGTCTTATAGAAGGCGGTATTGGTTAAAAACAAACCAAAACCAAACTTCATGATCTCAAAGGTTGTGGCAGCAAAAAGCGCCCCACTCAATGCATCCTTCCAGAGGATCTGGGAATACGGCAAAATTTTATACACCACCGTATAGACAGCGATAGCCAGGAGAACAGGAACCACCGTGACAACAATACTCAAACCAAAAGTTAAAGCCTCAGTCCACCCTTCGGCGGCGCTAAATAACAAGCCACTCAAGTATGTCCCAAACCCCAACAAAATAGGCCCCAAGAGCATCGCCGCCGAATAAATTGCTACCTTTTTTAGAATGGGGCGTCTTTTATACACCTTGAAAATCTGATTAAAGGCCCCCTCGATCACTGCCATGGTCATAACCGTTGTCAGTAACAGCCCCAATAAACCCAAAAGCGTTAGTCCTTTAGCTTGTGCTGAAAATTGATCCAAGTAGATAAAAGCTTGCTCGTTAATACCTCCGGGCATATAGGTATCCAAAAGCCAGTTCTGAAAGGCGTTTTTAATGCGGATCACGCTCGGCAAATAGCTAATCAGAATAGATGCAACCGTCAGCATGGGCACAAGAGATAAGGTGGTCGTAAAGGACAGGCTGGCGGCAATTTGCTTGATATTTTGACCGCGATTGCGCTCCCATATCTCTCTAGCCAGAGCGAGCCATAATTGGGGATTACGAAAAAGGCGCATCGCCGTATCATAAGAGATCAAATATGAGTCAGCACGATATTTTAGTTTTGTACTATTCCCGCTACGGTGCCACCCGGGATTTAGCACGCCTGATTGCCGAAGGCATTGAGAGTGTTCCAGGTGCAAATGCCCGTTTAAGAACCGTTCCAGCCATTTCTGCAGTGTGTGAGGCTACTGAAGCTGCAGTTCCCAGTGATGGCGCGCCCTATGTAGAGTATTCAGACCTACAAGAATGTATTGGCCTGGCCTTAGGGTCACCCACCCGCTTTGGCAATATGGCAGCTCCCATGAAATACTTTTGGGATGGTAGCTCCTCCGAGTGGCTTGGTGGCGCGCTGATTGGGAAGCCCGCTTGTGTATTCACAAGCACTGGCAGCTTGCATGGAGGGCAAGAAAGCACCCTCCTCACCATGATGATTCCACTGCTGCATCACGGCATGATGATCGTGGGCCTGCCATACAGTGAGCCTGATCTGATGAGTACTGCTACAGGTGGTAGTCCTTATGGCGTGACCCATCTAGCGCATGCAGATGGTCGTGCGCCCATTAGCGCCGAAGAACAAAGGCTCGCCAAAGCACAAGGTAAAAGATTAGCCGAAGCAGCACTCAAATTAATACAGAAATAAATATCAGCCACATGTACAAAAAGATCTTAGAAAAAAATCCCTATCAACTCATCGCCACTGCAGCCTTTGTTGATCTCTTCATTCTGTGTGTTTGCTGGGAATGGTTTATTTCTCCATTGCGTCAAGATGGATCGTGGTTGATATTAAAAGGCCTGCCATTGCTCTTTGCAATCCCAGGCCTATGGAAAGGCAAGATCTACACAATGCAGTGGGCATCGATGCTCATCTTGCTCTACGTCACCGAAGGCTTGGTCCGTATTACTGAGACAGGTGTCAATTTTTGGCTTGCATCATTGGAAACGCTTTTGGCAACCACTGCATTTATCTGTCTGTTGATTTATCTCAAGCCGATTAAAGCGCGGGCAAAAAGTCTTGCGAAGCAACGCACTCAATCTGAGCAATTAAATAAGAATTGATATAACGATGTCGCAAATATTTCTCAATGAACTGGAATCCATCATAGGCAAGAACTATGTCCTAACTTCAGAAGGCGAAACTACGCCTTACCTCACCGATTGGCGTAAGCGCTATACCGGCAAAGCCTTGGCGGTACTATTGCCCAGCAACACACAAGAAGTAGCAGCAATTGTGAAGGCGTGTGCAAAGGCCAATATCGCAATTGTTCCGCAAGGCGGTCACACAGGATTTTGTGGTGGTGCTACGCCCGATGTTAGCGGCAAACAAGTCGTACTGAACTTAAAGCGCATGAATCAAGTGCGCGAGATTGATGCCAGCAATCAAACCATCAGTATGGAGGCTGGCTGTATTTTGCAAGCCGTTCAAGAAAGAGCGGCATCTGAAGGCTTTTTATTTCCATTGAGTTTAGGCGCTGAAGGTAGTTGCATGATTGGTGGAAATCTAGCAACCAACGCAGGCGGCACCAATGTGCTGCGCTATGGCAACACTCGTGATTTGTGTTTAGGTTTAGAAGTAGTCACGGCTCAAGGTGAAATCTGGAATGGCCTCAAAGGCTTACGTAAAGACAATACGGGTTACGACTTACGTGATTTATTTATTGGCTCTGAAGGAACGCTCGGAATCATTACTGCGGCCGTCATGAAGTTATACCCATTGCCAATTTCTCAATGGACCACGCTAGTAGCAACCCAAGATATCAGCTCCACTATTGCACTACTCAATTTATTTCAGAAGCGTGCCACATCATTACTTACCGGTTTTGAAATGATGACGCAAGAGTCTCTCGCTTTAAATGGGAAACACTTTCCGAAGTTGACTAACCCGCTCCAAAACAATCCACCATTCACAGTGTTGATTGAATTGTCAGATCACGAGAGTGAAGAACATGTTCGTCAATTACTGGAATCGATTTTGGAAGAAGCTCTTGAGGGGGGCATGATTAGCGATGCCATCATTGCCGCCAATCTCAGCCAAGCCAATTCTTTTTGGCATATGCGCGAGCATATTACCCTTGCTCAAGCAGCTGAAGGCGCCAACCTCAAACATGACATCACAGTCCCTCTTTCTGCCCTAAAAAGCTTTATTCAAGAAACTGATCGCCTAATCCGGTCCAAATACCCTGGCGTACGTATCATCAATTTTGGTCATCTAGGCGACGGTAATCTTCACTACAACATTGCCCCTCCAGAAGGAGTGGATGCCCAAGCCTTCAATTTAGCCAATGAAAAGCCGGTTCATGAACTAGTTTATGATCAGGTTGAGCGTTGTGGTGGGTCGATTTCTGCAGAACATGGGGTCGGACAGCTCAAACTAGAGGGATTAAGAGCTCACAAAGGAGCAGTTGCTCACGACCTCATGAAGACCCTCAAAAGGGCTTTAGACCCTCAAAATATCCTCAACCCTCATAAGGTGGTGTCGATTTAGGTCAAATTTAGTCATTTTTTGATAAATATTTTGTAATCCTTGTCATCTCACCCTCTTCACCATGCGTTGTATGGCCATGGAGGTGACAAATATGTCAACAAGACTCAAACGTTGGGCCCGCGCAATTCAACAGATCGACTTGTCAAAGAGAACAGATCCTGAAACTGCTATTGGCTATCTAGATAGTAAATACCGCGATATCGCATGGCGTTATATCCGTATTTTGGGCTTTGAACGCACCATTAGCTTCATGGCCAGCAATAACTTCCATCCAGAATAAGCACATCAAATACAGGCCCTAGATAATTGATTTATTTAGGGTTTTTTGGTACTCAAGCAGTCTGATTGGGCGCAATAGCTCTAAAAACCCAAGTAGCCAGCAGTACCAAGGCGCATAGCGCGCATGATCCTGAAAATAGGAATGCATAAGTTGGACTGAAGGATTCATAAATCCAGCCAAAGATAAAAGAGGCTGGGAACAGCATTACTCCAGAAATTAAGTTAAACCACCCAAAGGCAGTGCCAGCCATCCCTGGTGGCGCCAAGTCAGCCACCAGCGCCTTTTCAACCCCCTCTGTCGCCGCCTTAAACAATCCATAGAGCCCAAATAAGCCAAAAATCGACCAAATAGAAATATGGGGCAGACTCATTGCCATGTAAAAGAAGGCAAAAGCTAGCCAGGCAATCAAAATGAAGTACTTACGGCTAAATCGATCTGACAAGGCAGAAAGTGGTGTTCCAAAGATGGTGGTGATTAAAGAAATAGCTGCCCATAGCAAAGGAATTTGGTCCTGTGGCACACCTGCCTCTCTCGCCCTTAATAACAAAAACATGTCGGAAGAATTGCCAAGGGCAAACAAGCCGACAACAAAAATATAGCGTCTTAACTGCGGAGGCAGCCCCTCCATGCTCCATGTGAATTTCTTTGGAATCACAGAAGTTTTTCTTGTCGGCTCTGTTAGGCAAAGGGCTAACAGCACCGTAATGACGCCCGGGATGGCTGCCCAAAGAAAGACGTCCCGCAAAGGAACATTTAAGGATAAAAGCAAAGCGGCAAGCAACGGGCCGACTACGGCACCGGCGTTATCCATAGATCTATGAAGACCAAAGGTAATACCTCTTTGGTGAGCGGGAACACTTTCAGCTAGTAGTACATCGCGTGGTGAGCTTCTTAAACCTTTGCCTAGACGATCTGTAAACCGAATCAAGAGTACCCAAGTCCAGGAGATGGCTAGAGCAATCAGAGGTCGACCAATGCCTGCCAATAAGTAGCCAATCACAATCCATGCCTTGGATCTTTTAGTTCGATCCACGATGACGCCAGAAACCAGCTTGAAGATGCTTGAGGTCGCCTCTGCTACACCCTCAATCAAGCCAAGCGCCTTAGGGCCAGCCATCAAAACCGATGCCAAATACAAAGGCATTAAGGGGTATAGCATTTCACTCGCAGAATCATTCACAAAACTAATCAGACCAATAAGCCAAACTGTTCTAGGAAGTGAGCGCAGGGTTTTCCACATGGCTATCAATGTATCACTAAAAGTAAGCATGAAAAAAACTGATGATTACTGTCATAAACACTTGAAAGTAAAAGAAATAAAACGTAGGATCAAAGAGCTAGTAATGCACATACAAAGATATAACAATTCAACATAGGAATAATCATGAGCCAAAAGAAATTAGTGAAGCAACTGTTAAAAAAGCTCGATAAGTTGGAAGCCGATAGAGAGAAGTTGATCGACAAGTTGGCAAAAGCTTTGGATAAGTTGGATAAGAAAGCAGTTCCCAAAAAGACTCCAGCGAAAAAGGCTCCTGCAAAGAAAGCTCCAGCGAAAAAGGCTCCTGCAAAGAAAGTCTCAGCGAAAAAAGTGGCTGCTAAGAAAGCGCCAGCGAAGAAAGTAGCTGCACCAGCTCCAGCAACCTCAGCTTAAGTAAATCTACCTCATGACTAAATTTATCAAGGCCCTTGAGCCAATAAAAAGTCATGAGGATCATTTGCAACTTCTGCAGATTGAATTGGTAAAGTTGCAAAAAGAAATTATTGAAAAAAGACTGCGCCTCCTAGTGATCTTGGAGGGTCGTGACACTGCCGGTAAAGACGGCGCTATCAAACGCATCACAGAACATTTAAGCCCCAGAGATACTCGTGTAGTAGCGCTGAATAAGCCTTCTCTAAAAGAGGAAGGTGAATGGTATTTTCAGCGTTATGTAGTTGAGCTACCTAGCGCTGGCGAGTTTGTAATTTTTAATCGCAGTTGGTATAACCGGGCTGGTGTTGAAAAAGTAATGGGCTTTTGTACTGATGCTCAGTACAAACAATTTATAGACACCGTGAATGACTTTGAAGCCTTGCTAGTGGGTTCTGGCATCCAAATCCTGAAGTATTACCTAGACATTTCTAAAGATGAACAAGCTGCGCGCTTAAAGAGTCGAGAGGCTGATCCACTCAAACAGTGGAAGACTAGCCCAATAGATCAACAGGCTCAGAAATATTGGAAGGCTTATAGTGCGGCGCGTGATCTGATGCTCAAAAAGACCAATAGTGCAGATGCGCCTTGGACAGTAATTCATGCGAATGATAAAAAACTTGCTCACTTGAATTTGATTCGCGACCTTCTATCGAGAGTGAGCTTCCCCCAAAAAGACAAAAAAATCTTGAGAGTAGATCCTAAGATTGTTAAGTCTTGGCCAGCTAACTCCAGCAAGCTTCCTAAGTTGGCAACTTAAGAAAAGAATGCTTTTGCTTCCGCAATAAGTTGTTCGGGGCACTCTTCCGGAATGTAGTGGCCAGAAGGCACGTGACGACCGGTCACCTCACTGCTTGATACCCTATTCCAGTCTTCAATGGGCGCAAAGCATTTATTCACTAAGCCGTGTTCGCCCCAAAGCACTCTGACGGGCATAGATAATTTTTTACCTACTGCACGATCTGCACGGTCATGCACTAAATCGATTGTGGCAGCAGCGCGATAATCCTCACACATGGCATGCATGCCCTCCGGACTACTTGCGCCGACCAAATAATCAGCCCAACAGCCAGGATCGAAAATACCGGTGCCCGCATGACGACCCATATGATTCTTGAGCCAATACTCTGGATTTGCACCAATCAACGTTTCTGGCACAGGCTCAGGCTGAATCAAGAAGAACCAGTGCCAATAACCTCTAGCGAACTCCATGGTGGTGTTTTCATACATCGTTAAGGTTGGAGAAATATCTAGGACCATCAACTTACGCACACTCTCTGGAAAATCCACTGCCAAGCGATGTGACACTCGGCCACCACGATCATGGCCCAGCAAGAAAAACTCCTCATGGCCCAGTGATTGCATGACAGCATGCTGATCAGCCGCCATAGATCTCTTCGAATAGGTGGAATGATCAAACTTGCCATGCGGCTTGGATGAAGCGCCATAGCCTCTTAAATCCGCAGCGACGACCGAATAGTGTTTAGCCAACTCAGGGGCCACGCGATGCCAAATCGCTTTAGTTTGTGGAAAGCCATGCAGCAATAACAATGCAGGGCCGGAGCCACCAACCTGACAGGAGATATCTATCAGACTCTCTTCTGACTGCACCGTAATAACTTTATTTTGAAACCCTGGAATCTGAAATGTCATCAGTTGCTTTACTTTTGAGAGTTAACCATTTGGACAAGGCATGATGCTGCCCGTTTTGGTATTCATTTGGGGCTTGCAAGGCGGCGCTGTTTGCACTCTTGGTGCTACAGGTGTAACGGGCGCCTGATTCGTTGAGCTGGTAGTTGGAGTGGTCTCATTCAATACCGATGAATCAGGAGCGGGATTGCTTGATGGAGCACTTGCTAGAGAGCGTACCAATAGCTCTGGGCCTGGACAGGGCATGATTGCCCCCGTCTTGGGATTAATCACTTCTTTACATTGAGGGTTCGCTTCTAATCTTGATTCTATTTTTGCCAAACTACAAGCTGATAAGACAAGTGTGGCAACCAGCAATACGCCGAGGTGCTTAGGGGTGTAAATTGTAATCAATTAATGCGCCAATATTTTGGATAAGAAATCTTTCACTCTTGGGGAGCGAGCTTCCGGATTTTCAAAGAACTCATTCTTTAAGCAATCCTCGATAATTCTGCCGTGATCCATAAAAATCACGCGATTGCTTACCTTTCGCGCAAAACCCATCTCATGTGTAACGCAACACATCGTCATGCCTTCATCAGCCAGCTTAACCATCACATCCAGGACCTCACCCACCATCTCTGGATCTAAGGCTGAAGTCGGCTCATCGAACAACATCACAATAGGATCCATGCTTAAAGCACGGGCAATAGCCACACGCTGTTGCTGGCCGCCTGATAATTGACCGGGAAATTTATCCTTTTGCGCTATCAAGCCTACACGTTCTAAGTATTTCAGGCCATGGGTCTTCGCTTCATCGGCCGATCTGCCTAAGACCTTGATTTGTGCCAACGTTAAGTTCTCAGTAATACTGAGGTGTGGAAAAAGCTCGAAGTTTTGAAATACCATCCCTACTCTTGCTCGAAGCTTAGGCAAATTAGTCTTAGGATCGTGCAGACTCACACCATCGACTGCAATCTCGCCAGCCTGAAATGGCTCAAGGGCATTCATCGTTTTAATCAAGGTAGACTTACCTGAACCAGATGGTCCACAAATGACAACAACCTCGCCTTTTTGAATCGAGGCACTACAGTCGGTTAACACCTGAAAGGAGCCGTACCATTTTGAAACGTTTCTAAGTTCAATCATGATGATCTATCTAATGTTGACTATAAGCAATTAACGAATGATGGCCACTTTAGCCTGGATCTTGCGAACCATTTTGGAAAGCGAGAAACAAATCACGAAATACGTAAAAGCAGCCAAAATATACGTTTCCATTGGGCGTCCGTAGTTTTTACCAGCAATCTCAAATCCTTTGAGCAGGTCATAAGCGCCAATGGCATATACCAAGGAAGTATCTTGAAACAAAATAATCGTTTGCGTCATGAACACTGGAATCATATTTCTAAAAGCTTGTGGCAAAACGATAAAGCGCATGTTCTGACCATAGGTCATTCCTAAAGCCTCTGCTGCATAGCCTTGCCCCCTTGGCACCGACTGAATACCAGCACGCACAATCTCTGAGAAGAATGCCGCCTCAAAAGCAATAAAAGTAATCGTTGCAGAAAGGTCAGCCCCAATAGGTTTACCAATCAACATTGGAATCAATAGAAAGAACCAAAGAATAACCATTACTAGCGGAATAGACCGCATGGTGTTCACATAAAAAGTAGATGGATATACCAAAGCTGGTTTATCGGATAAGCGCATTAGTGCTAAAAAAGTACCAAAAACAATACCACCCACGGTGGCAAACACCGTTAACTGAATACTAAATAACAAACCTTTGAGGATGTAGTTAGCAAAGAGCTCCCAGTTATAAAAACTTAGATCTAGACTCAACATATCAATATCCCCTAGTGTGCCAAGCTAGCATCATTGGACACAATAAAACCAGGAATGCGAGTTCTCTTTTCAATTTGCGCCATCACGCGATTGACTGCGAACGCTGAGAGTGCGTACAAGAGAGTAACGGCCAAATAGATTTCTACGCCATGAGAAGTCTCTTCCTGGGCTTGCATCGCAAATAAAGTTAATTCAGGTACCGAAACCGCAAAGGCTACTGAGGAATTTTTAATCAGATTCATGCTCTCTGATGTCAAGGGTGGAATCACAATGCGTAATGCCATAGGCAAAATCACATATCGATAACTTTGGGCTGTAGTGAAACCTAGAGCGGTGGCAGCGGCACGCTGTCCACTAGGCAAAGCCTGAATACCTGCCCTGATCTGCTCAGCAATCCGTGCTGAAGTAAAGAAGCCCAAAGCGATACTGACCAACCAATAGGAAGGCAATGATTTTAAGGGCAAGATGAATGCGGGAATGACGTGGTACCAAATAAACACCTGTACCAAAATTGGAATGTTTCTAAATAACTCTACCCATACAGTAGAAAGACGCACTAGCCAACGACTGAGAGATCCATTATCAGGCAAGGTTCTCAAAGTACCCATGACCGCACCCAGAATTAAAGCAATGGTTAAACCCAGGCCAGCAACAGCTAGAGTCCAACCCCATGCTTTCATTAGCCAGTCGAGATAACTTGGGTCGCTATTTTGAGCGAGTCCAAAAACAGCAGAGAAGCAGTGATCCACCACCTCTCCGTCCAAGGTGTTTTTACAAAAAACACCAAAATCTAAAGCCATAGCTTACTTCTTCTGCTGATAGTCTTCAGCAGGCTTGTCATTTGGGTTAGCCCAAGCATTTTTAGTAGCTGGAGACAATTCAAGTCCGACAACGATATTTTTAGGTGGGATTGGTTTTAAGAACCACTTATCCCATAGTGCAGGCATTTTGCCATTTGCAACAATCTTAGCGATGGCAGCATTCACTGCGGCTTTGAATTCAGGATCATTCTTAGGAACCATAATCGCGATTGGCTCAGTACTGAGAACTTCACCAACGATTTTGAAGTCTTTTGGATTTTTGGCATTGGCGATATTACCCGCCAAGATCGAGCCATCCATCACAAAAGCATCGGCACGACCTGATTCAAGCAACAAGAAGCTATCGGCATGATCCTTGCCGAATACTTCGTCAAAATTAACGCCATTAGCTTTCTCATGTTTGCGCAATAACTGTACTGACGTAGTACCAGTAGTAGTTGCCACTTTTTTGCCGGCCAACTGTGAAATGGAGTTAATGCCTGAGTTTGCTTTAACGGCAATACGAACTTCCTCAACGTAAAGAGTGTTGGCAAAGCCAACATCTTTAGCGCGAGCAGCATTATTAGTGGTGGTGCCGCACTCAATATCGACTGTGCCGTTTTGAACCAAAGGTACGCGATTTTGGGAAGTAACTGGTTGATAGTTTATGCGCAAGGTACTCATACCGAGCTTATCTTTAATGTCAGCCAAAATCATGCGACAAACTTCTACGTGGTAACCATCAAAACGGCTATCGCCAGTGGTGTAAGACATTGGAATGGATGACTCACGAACACCCATCGTCACGGCACCAGTGGATTTGATTTTGTCCATCGTAGGACTTGCTGCGTTGGAATTCATAGCACCCAGCATCAAGGCGGCAGCGACCAAACAGTTTCTACTAAATTTTTTGCTTTTCACGAATATCTCCTATCGTCTATAAACACCAAAAATATTGCCTTCTAGTATATCTATAGATATAGAACAAATGAATCGGGGACCCCCCCCAATTAGGGGTTTACATCCATAATTGAGTCTCTAATTTCTTATTTAGCTGGCCAAGACCCTTCCCCAATAGGGTTCTGCCTTACCTGTGCCCTGCATTTTTTCTTGATATAACTTAGTGTGCATTGCGTTGCTGGTTGTACTTAATACATTTAGGAAAACGGGTTTTCCAAACTCTGCTTCCAGAATGGGTACGGCATAAATGGCATACCATAAGCCGCCTGGTAGCAATAAGCCCTGCGCATCAGGCGCATTCATTAAAGCCTCCCTACCCAAGCTAAGCGCCAACTCGTGATCAGACTTTGCATTCGCTAATTTATTGACATCGAGAGAGCGGCCTTGCGCACGACAAATCACCACCTCAATACCAGAACTCGCTAAATACTTTGTGAGCGCATTATTGACTTCATCAGACCAACGAGACCCAATGGCCAGCTTTTTGACACCAAGCCTTTGCATCGAGGCAATATGCGCCTCTAAATCTGTGTCACATTCAATTCCCGTGCGTTGTCTAGCCTCTTCCAGCATAGCCAACATGCGGGGTCGCCCCATCGCCGCAGCAATTGGTACACCACTTAAGGCAATACGATCAACGCGCTTTTTCTTCAATAGATCTAATGCTGAATAAAAAGGTGGTAACTGAGATTCCACTGAATCCAAACTGTACTCAGATAAATCTAATCCTGTGGTTACCAACATCATACCGTCGGGTGCAACTCTATAGAACTGATAAGAATCCATATCTGTATATCGATGGGGAATGATGTAACCCAGTTGATAGCATGGGGGAACAAAGTTTTTGGCAGGCAAAGTAGTCCCTCGGTTTTTTAATTTCTGAACAGCATCGGCTGCATAGACCTTTGTCTGCGCAAGCACGATTGCTGATGCGCTGATAGCAGATGTAGCTAAAAATTTTCGACGAAAAAAATTGGGCATTTTGACTCCCTTATTAAGCATTAATTAGAAATTCTTCTAAATCAAAAAACGCGCTAAGCTTGGGTTATATTTATCGCCCACCAGCCACGTCAATAGTTGTGCCGTGAACGTACGATGCAGCATCTGATGCAAGCCACATGACCACTTGAGCCACTTCTTCAG